>SAMEA3663248__coassemble_314_pt1 | contig 18054 bp, 17 predicted proteins | sample SAMEA3663248__metabat2_high_PE_009 | metagenome-assembled genome bin SAMEA3663248 (sample SAMEA3663248) | pig gut metagenome | biome: pig gut; feature: pig-associated habitat; material: faeces | place: China | collected 2013 | reverse complement strand
TATTACCTTATCGCTATCTACATTAAGTTCATCGCTTACCGTCTTCGCTACCGACTCGCAGGCATCGAAGCCTTCCTTACCTGTACAGGCATTGGCTATTCCCGAATTAATAACGATTGCCTGAGCCACACCCTTCTCTCGCACAAGCATATCCCACTTAACACAGGCTGCCTTAACCCTGTTGGTGGTGAAGGTTCCGGCGCAGACTGCCTCCTTCTCGCTGTAAACCATGGCCATATCGGTACGGTCCTTATATTTAATCCCTGCAGCGCAGCTGGCTGCCTTGAAGCCCTTTGCTGCCGTTATTCCGCCCTTTATCTCTTTCATACTGTCACCTACTTTACAAAGCTAACAATGTTTTCTTCATTCAATACAAAATCATAATAATTTAAGTCTTCTCTTTTGGTCCAGCCTATCTCATTCCAGAATGCATTACCGATATCGTTGTGAGTAAAAGCGATAAGACTGACCTTACTGATATTCTCTTCCTTAAGGCTTCTCATGGCGTGAACCACCATATCCCTGCCGATTCCCTTAAGTCTGTACTCGGGATCCACACATACGTGGTACATGCAGCCTCTTCTTCCGTCGTGTCCGCAGAGAATGGCTCCTACTATTCTCTCATCCTCTATCGCAACCACGCTGGTTGTCGGATTACGCTTAAGGAATCTCTCAATGCCCTCTCTGCTGTCGTCTAAGCTTCTTATTGCAAAGCCCTTAATCTTCTCCCACAGTAAGGCTACCTCATCATAATCCTCAATTGTCATCGTCCTAATCATAATTCCTCCGCTATGATGCGATTTTACAAGAAAAAGGGCCAGCCACTCATGTAACTGACCCCTTAGAAAACGAATTACTTAAGAACACCCTGCTCCTGCATCTTCATGGCACGAACCTTAGTTGATAATCCAAAGAGGTTGATGAAGCCCTCTGCATCGTGGTGATCGTATAAATCACCGGTTGTGAATGAAGCAATGCTCTCGTTATAGAGAGAATATGGAGAGGTTGTACCTGCCTTAATGATATTGCCCTTGTAAAGCTTGAACTTAACCTCACCGGTTACATACTGCTGTGTGCTCTCAATGAAAGCCTGAACTGCCTCGCGAAGAGGTGTGAACCACTTGCCTTCATATACTATCTGTGCAAACTTATTGCCCATCTCGAGCTTGAGAGCCGTTGTCTCTCTGTCAAGGATGAGCTCCTCTAACTGCTGATGTGCCTCATAGAGGATAGTTCCACCCGGAGTCTCGTATACGCCACGGCTCTTCATACCAACTACACGGTTCTCAACGATATCGATAATTCCGATACCATGCTTTCCACCAAGTTCGTTCAGAGTCGCAATGATATCTGCTACCTTCATCTTCTTGCCGTTAACTGATGTGGGAACACCCTTCTCGAAGGTCATTGTAACATATTCTCCTTCATCAGGAGCCTTCTCCGGAGTGGTTCCGAGCACAAGAAGATGGTCATAATTAGGCTCGTTAGCCGGATCCTCAAGCTCTAAGCCCTCATGGCTGATATGCCATAAGTTTCTGTCACGGCTGTAGCTTGAATCAGCTGAGAACGGAAGATTGATTCCGTGTGCCTTGCAATACTCTATCTCCTCTTCACGTGAATTCATTGTCCACTTGGGATCTCTCCATACTGCAATGATCTTAAGATCCGGAGCCAGTGCCTTAATACCAAGCTCGAATCTGATCTGGTCATTACCCTTACCTGTTGCTCCATGGCAAATAGCTGTTGCTCCCTCTTTTCTGGCAATCTCTACCAGTTTCTTGGCAATAACAGGTCTTGCCATTGATGTACCGAGAAGATATTTATTCTCATAAATAGCATGAGCCTGTACACAGGGAACAATGAAGTCCTCACAGAACTCATCAGTAAGATCCTCAATATATAACTTTGAAGCACCTGTCGAAAGTGCTCTCTCCTCTAAGCCTTCAAGCTCCTCAGCCTGTCCACAGTTACCGCATACACAGATAACCTCATAATCATAATTCTCCTTGAGCCATGGAATAATGGCTGTCGTGTCAAGTCCGCCTGAATAAGCAAGAACTACTTTTTCCTTCATCACTGTCTTCCTCCGTATATTAATCTATCATGGAAACCATGTCTTACTCGCAATACCAACTATACACCCATTGACAGGTATGTGCAAGCACTTTTTCTGTATATTTATGTATAATATACAGATAATAATGTATATTTCTTGCATTAGTATGTATATTATACATTATTATTGTATATTCATTCGTTTCATCACATATCATGCCGGACTACATGTCCGCAAGAAGCTCCGACACATACCTATCCCAGCTCCTGTCAGCCTCCTTATCGAGAGTGAACTCTCTGTATGCTATTCCCGTAGTTACGTTCACATGATTATTGGCAAAGCTTATATTAATAATAAGGTAATCCACCAGGGCATCAGTCTCCCCCAGCAGTTTGCATGCCATATCCGGCTTAAGATACAATGTTAGCTTCATTGATACGGGAGTATGCTTTCCCTTAATAAGACCCGTAATAACCTGACGAAGCCTGCTGAAGGCCTCATAATCGTAGGGAGCTTCGGTGACAATTACATCCTCGTCATTATCATAGAATTCACGATTGATCAGACCGTCAATATGGTAAGTAACCGCGGTTTTCACATATGCTTCCTTAAGCAGGAAATCATCAAACATCTCACCTAGAAGAAGCGCATTCATAAATTCCTTATTGCTTTTAATTTCAAAATTTTCCATAAATTCAGTATATATTACAGTACATCTATTTACAATGATAGATAACAATGCTATCATACATAGTATTGAAAACTACATGCGCAAAAGGAGACACCCATGGCACAATATCTTATTATTGCCGACAGCAGCTGTGAATTACCCGAGGAATATCGCAATGACGCGCGTTTCTCACTGGTTCCCTTCTATATCAATATAGAAGATAAACTTACAATCGATACACCGGATATCGACATACCCAAGCTTATATCGGATATTGCAGCAAGCACTACCTGTCCCAAGAGCTCATGTCCGTCTCCTGATGCCTTCATAAAGCTCATAGAGGAAAGCGATGCCACCAATATATATATTGTTACCATTTCAAGTCATCTGAGTGGCTGTTACAATTCAGCCGTGCTTGCCATGAACACCTACAACGAGGAGCACGACGATAAGAATATCCTGGTAATTGATTCGGAGTCCGCCTCCTGCGGTGAAAGCCAGCTTGCCCTAAAGGCCATGGAATACGAGGAGGAAGGCTTAAGTTTTGAGGAAATCAGCACCAGGCTGTTAACCTTCAGGGATACCATGTCTACCTATTGTGTCCTTGATAACCTGGATACACTAAGGAAGAACGGACGTCTCTCCAAGGTATCGGCACTGGTAGCCGGCACACTCAATATTAAACCTTTACTTATGGGAGTTAAGGGAGAACTTGAAGCAGCAGGCAAGGCGATTGGCCTTAAGAAAACCTGGAATATAATGGTTGACAGAATAGTTAAGGATGTCACCTCCGATTGCAGAACCACCGATTATCTCAAGTCTCACTTCAGACTGATCATCTCACACTGCAACAACCTAAGCGGTGCGGAGAAGATTGCTTCCATGTTACAGGAACGTGCCCCGTTTATCGACTACGTCATTATGCATACAAGCGGACTCAGTACACTGTATGCCAACGACGGCGGCATAATCGTGACCTACTAGTATCCTAGTATCCCAGCGCAGCCTTACGGTTCTTGAGCGCCTTCATGACTGAGCGGGCAACTCTTATCTTCTTGCCGTTGCTCATAGTCACGCCAAAGAAATTAAAGCCGGTAATATATCTTACATTAAGTATTGTCTTTTTATTAACCCAGAAGAAGCTGTCATAGTTACTCAAGTCTTCTCTCAGAATCTCAAGGGTGGTGGTAGCCTGTCGGCTGCTGCCATCCTTAAAATATACCGTCAGAGAATATCCCCCTCCTTCAAAATACAGCACATCAGACTCAGTCACATAATATGCCTCATAATTGCTCCTAAGTTCAATCGTGGGGATGAACTCTTCCTTCTTCTTTTCAATTATACTATCCAGAAGAGCCGCAAGCTCTGTAGTATCAATAGGCTTATCGATAAACAAAGTATTCTCTAAGGGCTCATAGGTCCTGTAATCCACATTGGAGATACAGAATACAATGGGACTAAGTATTCCCTTCTTCCTTATTGCCAGCGCGATGGTATACGAATCACTTAACGGAATATCCGAGTCAATAAAGTAGACATCATAAACCAGAGCCGCCTTAAGTATCGCCTCAATACTTCCGAAGGTGTCCACATAGAAGCCACCCGTCGTATTTATTCTCTTATCTGACTCCCTCTCAAGGAGACGTTCCATATGTCTCCTGTCACCGGGGTTACTGTCACACAGTGCAATATGAAGCGAGGTATCCATACACATCTCCTACAGAAATACGAATTTAATCGGTGACAACCACAGAGCTATCACAATGAGCAGCTGAACAACCAGAATTGCAGGCAGACCATACAGGAAATAAAGATGTCTGGTCTTATGATGGAACAGGTGCATCCCCAGGATCGAGCCCAGACTGCCGCCTATTATCGCAAGCATGAACAGGTTCGCCTCGGGTATCCTGTACGCCCTCTTCTTGGCGCGTCTCTTATCGATACCCATTGCCGCAAACCCGGCTATATTCACCACGATCAAATACAGAACCATCAACGTTACCACTCTCATAGAATAATTTACCTTAGTATACTAAGCCTTAGTTGCCCAGGGGAATGTCCCCATCGGCAATACGTGCAATTATCTCAACCAGGAACTCATGCTCTCTCTCAAGCACCCTTGCTGCCAGCGTGTCACAGTCGTCGCCCTCAAGCACAGGCACCCTGGTCTGCGCCACAATCTCACCACTGTCATATTTGTTGTTCACGCGGTGAATGGTCACACCACTCTCCTTCTCACCTGCAGCAATTACAGCCTTGTGAACATTGATTCCGTACATACCCTTACCACCGTACTTGGGCAAAAGCGCGGGATGAATGTTAAAGACTCTGTTGTCATATGCATCCAGTACTGAGTCATGCAATTTCCTCATATATCCTGCGAGGAAGATCATATCAATATTGTACAGGGATAGAACCTCAAGGATGCGCTTGGCAAGCTTATCCTCATCCCCCATATTCTTAGTGCTTAAATAATAGTGGGGGATATCCTCTTTGATGGCTCTCTGCATAGCCTTACTGTCTTCATTATTGGTAATCATGACAGCGACCTTGGCATTAATCTGACCACTCTTACAGCCGTCGATTATTGCCTGCATATCGCTTCCGCCGTGTGATGCAAATACTGCTATGTTCATCTGCTTTCTCCTTAGTTCTATTCATCGAATTCCACGGTAACATAGAATCCCCTGGGATTCTCCTTAACGTCCACTACCTCACCGGCATTAACCTTCAGTCGCTCACCTGCAGCAATATTTGGCGACATGGCAAGCGAAGGATCAATAGTATAATAATAATATCCGCTGGGGAGCAGTCCTTCTGTGACAGTGATTCTATCGCCCACCTTACACACTCCGACTCTCTCCATCTTGAATTCCATTCGTCTCATGTTTTTTCCTTTTTTCCGGGCAGCTGTGCAATGATTACACCGGTGAATACCAGCACGCAGCCGAATACCTCAATTGCAGTCATTGTCTCTCCAAGGATTATTAGTCCTGCCAGGGCAGAGAACACCGACTCCAGGCTCATAATCAGGCATGCAATTGTCGGCTCCACATTCTTCTGAGCAATAATCTGAAGCGTATAAGCTATTCCGCAGCTCATAACTCCCGCATAGAGAATGGGAAAGGCGCATGATACAATGTCACCCCAGGTGAAGCTCTCAGTAAGCAGGGCTCCCACAGTACAGATGATCGCACTTACCGCAAACTGTATCGAGCTCATCATAACGCCGTTAGCCTTGGGGGCAAAATGGTCCACGATATGTATGTGCACCGACCAAAGAAAGGCGCAAATTAGCACAAGCAGATCTCCCTTATTGATGGTCATTGTTTCGGAAATGCACATGAAATAGAAGCCAACCATGGCTATAATTGCCGCAAGCCAGGTTTTGCCTGTGATCCTCTTACCTAGCACCACGGCCAGGAAGGGCACAATAATGATGTAGAGCGAGGTACCAAAGCCGGCCTTGCCTACAGTTGTGTAGAGTAATCCAAACTGCTGGAACAGGGTCGCTGCCGCCATTGCGCATCCGCAGCAGATTCCACCCTTGATTGTGTCATGAAGTGAGTACTGAGCGCTTTTTCCCTCCTTCCTGTCCATAGCCTTAACCAGGAAAATCACGGGAATTAAGATAACAGCACCCACAGTGAACCTGGATGCGTTGAAAGCGCAGGGTCCCAGATAGTCCATGCCGACGCTCTGGGCTACAAAAGCCGTTCCCCAAATCAGGGCAACGATAAACAATTCTATTGTACTAATTATCTTCATAGCTTAATAGAGGCTTGCGATGACCTCAACCTCACATAATACATTCTTTGGAAGCTGCTTAACGGCAACACAGCTTCTGGCGGGCTTGCCCGGGAAATACCTCTCATATACGCTGTTGAAGGCCTGGAAATCATTCATGTCTGCAAGGAAGCAGGTGGTCTTAACCACGTCCTCGTAGCCCACGCCGGCCTCAATAAGGATAGCACCGATATTCTTCATTACCTGCTCTGTCTGCTCCTCGATTGTGGTTGTTTCCACATTGCCTGTTGCCGGATTAATCGGAATCTGACCTGAGGCAAAGAGCATCTTGTTGGCAATTACTGCCTGTGAATACGGTCCGATCGCAGCCGGAGCCTTATCTGTTGATACCTTCTTAATCATAATATTCTCCTCCTGGTATTTGATAACTGCCGGGACAAAGCCCGGCAGCAATATTACTTAATCTCTGAATGATAGATCTGAAGCGCCTTAACACCGGCACTCGGATTTGTCTTCACATAGTGAATTCCCTCTGCTGAAGCCCTGGCTGCCGCAACTGTTGTAACATACGGAACCTTGGCCTTGATTGCAGCCTTTCTTAAGTAGCTGTCATCAAGCTTGCTGTCCTTGCCGACAGGTGAATTGATGATGATGTCTATCTCTCCGTTGGTGATCATATCATTGATATCCGGTCTTCCCTCACCAAGCTTATTGACCTTGACAGCATCGATTCCTGCTTCCTTGAGTGCATTGTAGGTACCCTCTGTTGCAATTATTCTGAAGCCGTCATTACTGAAGGTACGGGCTACAGGGATAATCTCATCCTTATCCTTGCGGTTAACCGAAATCAGTACTGTACCCGACAGCGGAAGCTTGGACTGAATAGCCTCCTGAGCCTTGTAGAAGGCCTCACCGAAGGATGCTGACAGACCAAGAACCTCACCGGTACTTCTCATCTCGGGACCAAGGATGGGGTCAACCTCAGGGAACATATTGAACGGGAAGGCTGCCTCCTTAACACCGAAGTTGGGAATATTCTTCTCTTTAAGTGTAGGAACAGGGCTCTCAACTCCTGTAAGCTTAGAGGTAATAATCCTGGTTGCAAGCGGAACCATTCTGATGTTACATACCTTGGATACGAGCGGAACGGTACGTGATGCTCTCGGATTAGCCTCCAGCACGAATACCTTGCCGTTCTCAATTGCATACTGCATGTTCATGAGTCCCTCAACATGCATCTCCTCTGCAATTTTTCTTGTATATTCCTTAATCGTATTAAGATTCTCCTCTGTAATATGTACAGACGGAATTATGCAGGCAGAGTCACCTGAGTGAACACCTGCAAGCTCTATATGCTCCATAACCGCAGGAACGAAGGCATGCTTGCCGTCTGCAATCGCATCAGCCTCACACTCCAGCGCATGATTTAGGAATCTGTCTATTAATATAGGTCTGTCCGGAGTAACACCAACGGCTGCTGCCATATACTCCCTTAGCGTCTCATCGTCATATACAACTTCCATTCCACGTCCGCCAAGAACGTAGGAAGGGCGAACCATAACAGGGTAACCGATCCTGCCTGCAATCTCAAGAGCCTCCGATATATCAACAGCCATGCCTGACTCCGGCATCGGAATCTCAAGCTTATCCATCATGGCACGGAACTGGTCTCTGTCCTCTGCAAGATCAATTACGGCAGGACTTGTTCCAAGAATGGTAACGCCGTTCTTCTCAAGCTCCGCTGCAAGATTCAGAGGTGTCTGACCTCCGAACTGGGCAATAACTCCAAGCGGCTTCTCCTTCTCATATATACTGAGAACATCCTCAAGAGTCAGCGGCTCAAAATAGAGTTTGTCGGAGGTATCATAATCTGTTGATACCGTCTCAGGGTTACAGTTTACAATTATTGTCTCAAAGCCAAGTCTCTTAAGCTCCATTGCCGCATGAACACAGCAGTAGTCAAACTCGATACCCTGACCGATCCTGTTGGGACCGCCACCCAGAATCATGATCTTTCTGTTGTTGCTTGAAGGACTCTCATCCTTCTCAATATTGTAGCTCGAGTAGTAATAAGCGCTGTTCTCTGTTCCGGATACGTGAACTCCTTCCCAGGCCTCCTTAAGACCAATCTCAAGTCTTCTGTTTCTGATATCCTCTTCCTTAACGTCTAAGATCTGGCTTAAGTACTTATCAGAGAAGCCGTCCTTCTTAAGAGTTGTTAATGTCTCATCATCCGGCACACTGCCCCTGCTTGACTTAACAACTGCTTCTTCCTCTTCCACAAGCTCCTTCATCTGCTCTACGAAGTAGCTCTTAACCTTGGTGATCTCAGTGATCTCTTCTACGGTTGCGCCCTTTCTTAAGGCCTCATACATAAGGAAGTGTCTCTCACTCGAAGGAGTTACAAGCTTGGCTAACAGCTCCGCCTTGCTCAGCGAATCGAAGTTCTTCGCATGACCGAGACCGTATCTGCCGGTCTCAAGAGATCTGATAGCCTTCTGGAAGGCTTCCTTATAGGTCTTACCGATACTCATGACCTCACCTACGGCACGCATCTGAGTACCGAGCTTATCCTCTACACCCTTGAACTTCTCGAAAGCCCAGCGTGCGAACTTAATAACCACATAATCTCCGTCCGGAACATACTTATCAAGTGAGCCGTACTTGCCACAGGGAATATCCTTAAGAGTAAGTCCTGTCGCGAGCATAGCCGATACAAGTGCAATAGGGAAGCCTGTTGCCTTACTTGCAAGTGCTGATGAGCGGGAAGTACGTGGATTAATCTCAATTACTATGATTCTTCCGTCCTTTGGATTTCTCGCAAACTGTACGTTGGTTCCACCGATAACCTGAACCTTATCTACGATGCTGTATGCCTGACGCTGTAATTCCTTCTGTACATCCTCAGGAATGGTAAGCATAGGCGCAGAACAGAACGAATCTCCGGTATGAACACCGATCGGATCTATATTCTCGATAAAGCATACTGTGATCATGTTGCCTTCACAGTCTCTTACAACTTCAAGCTCCAACTCCTCCCATCCGAGAACCGATTCCTCAACAAGAACCTGTCCTACCAGGGATGCCTGAAGACCTCTTGCACATACTGTCTTGAGTTCTTCCTTATTATATACAAGTCCGCCACCGGCACCGCCCATGGTGTAGGCAGGACGAAGAACAACGGGATATCCCAGTTCATCTGCAATCTCCAAGGCATGCTCTACAGAATAGGCAACGTCAGATCTTGCCATACCTATTCCAAGTTCGTCCATGGTATTCTTGAACTCGATTCTGTCTTCACCACGCTCGATCGCATCAACCTGTACACCGATTACCTTAACACCGTACTTATCTAAAACTCCGGCCTTATTTAATTCTGAACAAAGGTTAAGTCCTGACTGTCCGCCAAGATTGGGAAGCAGCGCATCCGGTCTCTCCTTGGCAATTATCTGCTCCAGACGTTCTACATTGAGCGGCTCAATATACGTTACATCTGCAGTCTCGGGATCGGTCATGATAGTCGCCGGATTGGAGTTTACCAATACAATTTCATAGCCAAGCTTACGTAATGCCTTGCATGCCTGAGTTCCCGAATAGTCAAACTCACATGCCTGTCCGATAATAATCGGTCCCGATCCAATAATTAATACTTTGTGGATGTCTGTTCTTTTAGCCATCTTAGCCTCCTTATACTGTTCCTTCTGCTCTAAAAATAAGGAGAACATAGAATGTTCTCCTTAGAACTTTAATTATTCATTATTCAGCTCATTGATAAACTGCTGAGAACGTGTAGCCATCTCCGTATCCGGGAATGACTCAATAACCTTCTGATATGTATCAATTGCTCTGATAACATCACCTGACTTGCGATATGCATTACCAAGGTTAAACAGGGCATCCCCGTTGGTGTTGTCATAGGAATATGCCTTGGTCAGGTTGTCAATAGCTTCCTCGTAGGTCTCGTTCTGATATGCCCTCATACCCGTATCATAATAAGACTGTCCCACGTCTGAGCCAATCTTACCCATAAGGTCAGTATATACCTGTGTGAAGCTCTCAGATGCCCTGTCAAGCGTAGATTCATCAATCTTATCCAGACTGTCGGCAATCTCTGTCTTGCTCTCCGGATTATTAAGATACAGCTCCACCGCCTGAAGAAGGTTGTCCATGGCTGTCATGGTTCCGTCTTCACCTATGTATATATCCAGCTCACTCTTAAGCTTATCATTCTGATTCTCGGCTGTCTTAAGCTCCTGCTCAAGCTCCGATATCTTGGCTGTACGGGCATCCAACTGCTCATTGACACTCTTTAAGCTCTCATCCATCCCTTCCTTGGCCTCTGTAATCCTGGCAGGAAGAATAAGCAGATAAGATACTGCCACACCGATAACAATACCGGCAATTACATTCAATATTGTAACCCAGGCTCTGTTCTCGTGATGACTGATGGGCGTATAGGATTCAATATCCTTCTCCTTCTTAAATACCGAATTCTCAAGGATACCCTTCTTTGTCTTGGTATCAGTAGTCTCCTCATCAATATTAAGGACAGCTTCAGCCTCCTTAAGATAGCGGAGCGTGGTTGTATTATTCACATCCACCTTCTGACACTTAAGCAGTTCCTTCTTGGCGTCCTCCCACTGCTCCTGACATAGATACAGCAGTGCCAGCAGCTGATGAGCCTGTACATATTTGGGATTCAGGCTTACTACCTTCTTAAGCTGAATCACGGCAAGGTCAATGGTACCCTGATAACAGTAGCTTAGGGCCTGGTTGTATTTCTTCACAGCCTGGCTGTAGGTATCCAGTTCTCCCGGATTATCCTGAAGCATGCTGATATAGTCATCCGCAATATTCTTATTAGGCTTAAGATTCTTGGAGATTACCCACTCATTGAGAGCGGATACATATTCTCCCATCTCAAAATATACAAGGCCAAGAAGATTCCTTGCATCAACATTATTCTTATCTAACTTAAGGCATCTCCTAAGGGAGGTTACTGCTCCCGAGAGATCCCTTACATGAGCCTTCTCCAAGCCGTCATTGAACAGCATATTGGCAAGGCCAACTATTTTCTTATATCTGGTAACATCAGCCCCACAAGCGGTACAGAATTTATTCTGGGTCAATGTCGCCCCACAATTATAACAGATCACTCTGATTCACCCACTTATTGCTTTCTTCTGCTACTTCCGTTACTCTCTTCTTTATCTTCCTTCACAAGTGACACAAGAAGATCCGCCATATCGGTCAAATCCTGGTTATATATGGCATCCTCAGCCTCTTCTATCTCAAGTGACGGATGGAACTTCTTAAGCTCCTCTTCAAAATCAATCATTATTATTCTCCCAATTTCCTACCGGCTACTCTCTGCCTTAGCTCGTAAACTTCCGCTTAAGCTCGCCGACAAGATACAATGACCCACAGACATACAGTCTGTCATCCTTACCCAGTTCTCCCCCAAGTTCCTCATAAGCATTCCAAGCATCATTGTATACAGAAGCCCCGCCCGCAATACTCGCTAACCTACTTAGCTCATCCTTAGATAGAGCGCGGCTCGAATCTATTGGTGTAAGTCCTATGCTGTCGAACAGTCCCGACTCTGCAATAAGCCTAAGCTCCACATCCGCCTGCTTATCCGTAACGGCCGAGAACAACAGCCTGCGCTTCCCCTTAACAGCATCCATTCTCACACTGTCTAGGAAGGCCGTAACACCATCTACATTATGTGCTCCGTCAAACACCACATTCTCCTTAATGAATTCCATCCTGCCGGGCCATTGCATCCCCGCCACAGCCTTGGCTATTACAGAAAAATCGCGTGGTACTGACTTATTGGTTATAGCAAAGGCTTCGATTGCCAGAGCGGCATTCAAAACCTGATAGGTTGCGATTGTATTAAGGTGCAACCTAACATTCTTATAATAAACAGAATTATATGAAAAATCAATCCCTTCATTGCTACATAAAAGGTTCTCTATGTTATGTCTACCTACCGTGAAAACAGGGGCTTTCCTCGATTTTGCGACCTCATTTAATACCGTGTCTGTCTCCTCATTTCCGGCCATATACACAAGCGGAGTATTCTCCCTTATGATTCCCGCCTTTTCACATGCAATCTTTGCCCTGCTATCACCCAGATATTCCATATGGTCTAGTCCGATCTCGGTAATGACTGTCACAGACTTGTCCCTCACAACGTTAGTTGCATCCAGTCTGCCCCCGAGCCCGGTCTCAAGAATCAGAACGGGCGCTTTTGCACGTTTATAATAGTCCATGGCGATGAAGAAATACCACGCGAAATAGGTCGCACAGTAATTCATGCCCGGCCGCTCTTCATTAAATGCGTATAAAGCACTCGCAATATTATTAAACGAAAGGACAAACTCCTCCTTGGCAATCAGCTTGGAATCAAGCCTTATTCGCTCGCGAACATCAACAAGATGTGGCGATGTAAAAAGCGCACAGGACTCACCGTATTCCCTGTATATGGCGTCAAGATAGGCACAGGTGCTGCCTTTACCGTTGGTTCCGGCCACATGGTAGATGACCGGATTCCAGTCCTCCATAGGATTCAGATAATCATAGAAGGTCTGCATCTTGACAAAGTCGTCCTTATCGGCAAAACGCGGTATCGACGAAATGTACGATACCGCATCTTCATAAGTATTTATTTTTATTGCATTAATGTAATCCAACTAAAGTGTCCTTCTCTCAATCTGGTCATTTCTGCAGATGTACTTGGTTCTGTACTCTTCCCTGTTAATTATGGTTACCGCAATACCGATTGTAAGCATGGTATTGACGTAACAGGTGTCATGGATCTTGATATTAGCACGGGAACTCTGAGCCATTCTGGTTGCCAGTTCATTCTTCTTGCCTGCGATTTCCTCAAGCTCTGCATAAACCGCAGTCTTCTTCTCGTTTATCTTAAGGATCTTCTCCTTCTGAGCCTTGTTAACACCGTCTTTCTTGCCCTTAACCAAGAGCTCACTCATCTCTTCCACAAGGTCTCTGATCTTGTCCTTGGCCTTCTTCTCATCATGAAGGAGCTGACTGTATTTCTCATATTCACTGATTTCAAAGCCTGCGTGAATGACGCTTCTGGTCTCGGTTATATTGCCGGCGTTCCTGATTTCTATGCCCTTGAGACCATGTACCTCGCCTCCGATCACACTGCCCTTCTTACCTTCTGCATAGACCATTCCGGATGCCTTGACCTTGGAATCGAGGAAATAATTGGCACGAATGTCACCCTTGGCATTGATGGTAGCGAATTCAATAAATTCCGCGAAAACAGATCCGTTGCTGGATACCTTGCCTTCGCCTCCGCCCTGAATACCTCGTTCAAGAATGACATCGCCGCCTGCATATATAGTGGCGCTTCCGACAGTGCCGGATATGGTAACCTTGCCACCGGCCCTTATTGTGACACCGCTGTCAACATTGCCACGAATCTCTATGTCTCCGAAGAAGTCAACATTGCCAAAGCCATAGGTAACATCTTCATCTATCTCAAAGACTGACAGAATCTCAATATTGTTACCTGACAGAGATATCCTGCCGGCCATATTGGCATAATACTTATCGCCTCTGCGTTCCACATGCTGACCTCTAAGCGGCATAAGATCCCTGCAATATCTGGGAATCAGCTCCTTGCCACAGACATCATTGCCCTTACTGCCCTGAACTGCCGGATGGTATATCGCGATCAGGTCGCCGACATCAACGTTAGCAACCCTGTTCATGGAAGAATAATCTACCGAACCGTCTTCCAGAATCTCCGGAGTCCTCTTGGACTCCATGTCTATCATAAATTCGAAGAATCCTTCGGTTCCGGCGGTAACCTCCTTACCTTCGGCTACAAGTACATCCTCATCATACACTTCTCCGCCTATCATCTCCATAAGCGCAGTGGTACTGACGCCGGTAACCACCCTGTTGTTACGCAGAGCTGCTTTAACCTCCGGTACGGTATATCTGCTACCGTCAGTAACCGGATTCAGTCTGACATAAGCCTTCATTCCATCTTCGGAGATCGTCACATACACTTTCTTACCGAAGACGCCTTCTTCCTCGTCATCATCAGCATCTGCACCGGCCCCCAAAGTATCTTCTATTCCGGCTTCCTTCTTAAGTTGGGCTCTGAGTTCAGCTAATTCCTCAGCTGACAGTTTCTTGTTCTCACCCATGTACTCACCGTTGTCCCCCTAATGTAGCGGTAATTACTTACTTAACTTCTCCAACTGCTTTGTTACTTCAGAAAGCATCTGCTCGTACTTGACTAACTTCTGCTTCTCCTCATCAACCTTTTCCTTCGGTGCCTTGGAAATAAACCTTTCATTGGCGAGCATGCCCGATGCACGCTTGATCTCACCCTCAAGTCTCGTCTTCTCCTTGCCCAGTCTCTCAATCTCCTGAGCAATGTCTACAAGCTCTGTAAACGGCATATAGATATTGGCACCGGGGATAACAACGGAGACTGCATCATCGCTGATGCCATCCATGTCATCCTTGACGATAACCTCTGATGCATAAGCTAAGCTCTTAATGAAAAGCTCACCCGATTCAAAAGTTTCTCTGATATTGTTATCGGATGAAACCACATAAATTGTAGCCTTTCTTCCGGGTGAAACATTCATTCCCGTTCTTACATTTCTGATTCCTCTTACAGCTTCCTTTACAAGCTCAATGTCAGCCTCATCTTTCGCGAAATTTCTTTCTTCACTGTATTTTGGCCATGAAGAAATCATAATAGAATCTTCTTCCGACTGGAGTGAGGTGAATATCTCTTCCGTAATGAAAGGCATATAGGGATGCAGCAGCTTAAGTGCATCAATCAGCACGCTCTTAAGTGTCCAGAGAGCAGCGTTCATGCTTGCTGCATTATCGGAATTGTAGAGCCTTGGCTTAACCATCTCGATATACCAGTCACAGAACTCATCCCAGATGAAGTCATATACCTTCTGTACTGCAATACCAAGCTCAAACTTGTCCATATTCTCAGTTACATCTTTAATTACGGTATTGAGTTTGCTTATTATCCACTTATCTACAGGCTCTAAATCCTTAGTCTCGGGCTCTGTAATGGTCTTGCCTTCCATATTCATCATGATGAAACGGCTGGCATTCCATACCTTATTGGCGAAGTTTCTGCTCGCTTCCACTCTTGACATGTAGAAGCGCATATCATTACCCGGTGCATTACCGGTAATCAGTGTCAGTCTCAGTGCATCCGCACCATACTTATCAATGATCTCCAAGGGATCGATACCGTTACCCAGGGACTTGCTCATCTTCCTTCCCTGGTCATCTCTTACAAGACCATGGAACAGTACTGTCTTAAACGGCTTCTCTCCCATCTGCTCGTAGCCTGAGAATATCATTCTGATAACCCAGAAGAAGATAATGTCATAACCTGTTACAAGCACATCCGTAGGATAGAAGTAGTCAAGGTCCTCTGTCTTATCGGGCCATCCCAGTGTAGAGAAGGGCCAGAGCGCTGATGAGAACCATGTATCAAGGGTATCCGGATCCTGAGTAAGGTGAGTGTGACCGCACTTAGGACATGCCTTGGGCATCTCCTTTGAAACCACAATCTCTCCGCACTCGTCGCAGGTATAGGCGGGAATTCTGTGACCCCACCAAAGCTGTCTTGAAATACACCAGTCTCTGATATTGTCTGTCCAGTTGAAGTAGGTCTTCTCCATGCGCGGAGGAATTAGCTTTATTTCTCCATCCTTAACCGCTTTAACGGCAGGCTTAATAAGCTCATCCATCTTAACGAACCACTGTGCCTTGATTAGCGGCTCAATTGTGGTCTTACATCTGTCATGAGTACCTACATTATGTGTATAATCCTCTATCTTAACCAGAAGTCCGAGTTCATCAAGGTCCTTAACTATAGCCTCTCTTGCCTCGTATCTGTCCATTCCTGCATATTTACCACCATTCTTATTGATAGTGGCATCATCATTCATGATATTGATCTCAGGAAGGTTGTGACGCTTTCCAACCTCGAAATCGTTAGGGTCGTGAGCAGGAGTTATCTTAACAACACCTGTTCCGAATTCCATATCTACATAGTCATCCTCAACAATGGGGATTGCCTTATTAACAAGAGGCAACCATACCTGTCTTCCGTGAAGATAAGTATATCTCTCGTCCTTAGGGTTAACGGCAACCGCTGTATCACCCAGCATGGTCTCGGGTCTTGTGGTTGCAAAGGTTAAGAACTCAGTCTCACTGGGCTTACCGTTCTCATCAACCAACGGATACTTAATATGCCAGAAATGACCTGCCTGCTCCTCATATTCAACCTCGGCATCCGAAATTGAAGTATTACAAACCGGACACCAGTTGATGATCCTGCTGCCCTTGTATATCCATCCTTTTTCATGCATCTTCACGAAGACCTCGGTTACTGCCTTGTTGCAGCCCTCATCCATGGTGAAGCGCTCACGTTCCCAGTCGCATGAGGAACCCAGCTTCTTAAGCTGATTAATGATTCTTCCGCCGTATTCCTTTTTCCACTCCCATGCACGCTCAAGGAACTTCTCTCGGCCTAAGTCGTTCTTGTCGATACCTTCCTTCTTTAAGGTCTCGATAATCTTAACCTCAGTTGCGATCGAAGCATGGTCGGTTCCCGGCTGCCACAGTGCATTATAGCCCTGCATCCTTTTATATCTGATAAGAATATCCTGCATGGTGTTATCCAATGCATGACCCATGTGCAGCTGACCTGTGATGTTCGGTGGTGGAATTACTATTGTAAAGGGAGTCTTGGAATGGTCCACCTCTGCGTGGAAATATCCTTTATCTACCCATGTATTATAGATTCGATCCTCCATCTGTTTGGGATCATATGTCTTAGCAAGTTCCTTAGCCATTGTCATATCCTTCTTTGTTTAGTAATGTATTCGTAAGTCCGCATGGACATACACATCTATCATATAGTTTTGCATGCTCTTTGTCAATGAAGCAGCATATTTGCAAATCAGACAATTTGGTTGTCCGATCAGCCTTGGTTTCTCGCATTTTTACCATAAAACAAAATTCGGGAGCTGTACGCTCCCGAATCCAAGAATCAATAAAAAACCTAATCATCGTCAGTATGGTTTATACGTATAAACTATGCTTCAGGCATAATGATTGCTGCAATGATATAAGCTACAAGTCCTGCTGCCGCTGTGAATACTGAAATAAGTACCCAGAGGAGACGTACAAGTGTTACGTCAATTCCGAAATACTCTGAGATTCCTCCGCATACTCCGCAGATCATTCTCTTATCAAGTGACTTGGTTAACTTCTTATCGTTCATTGTGATACCTCCATTAATATATTTATTAGCATCCCTTTGGTTATTATAACACTCCGTTCCAGTTTAGCTCAATGCTGCCCATTGAACAATCAAGTTCATACTTGGAATCGGAATTATTATCTATTGTGCCTTCGCCGCCACCTTCAACAAGGTTTCTGCCATCCATACGTATACTTCCTGCCGCCACCTCATATTCTATGGTGTGGTCCTCGAGGCTGCCTTCCATATCAAGCTTAACGGAGCCCATGCCACAGCTAAGAT
>SAMEA3663248__coassemble_288_pt1 | contig 18819 bp, 17 predicted proteins | sample SAMEA3663248__metabat2_high_PE_009 | metagenome-assembled genome bin SAMEA3663248 (sample SAMEA3663248) | pig gut metagenome | biome: pig gut; feature: pig-associated habitat; material: faeces | place: China | collected 2013 | reverse complement strand
TATCCTTGAACGGTCTTACATCCTCTGCTGTTCTGATTCCAAAGCCCATCATTACAGGAATAGTTGAGTGGCTCTTAACCGACCTTAGGTACTCCTCAACAGATTTATGGAAAGTACCCTCCTGTCCGGTCACTCCCATTGCCGATACGCAGTAAACAAAGCCTCTGGCACCATCAAGCAATGCAGGTATTCTTTCTCCTGATGTCGGAGCTATTAGCTGTATCAGGATTGTAGTATCATCATCGCCTATTGCAGCTCTTATACCATCCTGCTCCTCATACGGAAGGTCCGGAATAATAAGTCCGTCCACTCCGCATTCCCTGCACTTATTTATAAATTGCTCTTCTCCCATATTGAATACCGTATTGTAATAAAGCATGAAGACTATGGGTATATTAACTCCCTCTGACCTAAGCTCCTTCATCAGCCTGAATGCTCCTGTAATATTAGCTCCGCCCTGAATAGCTTCATAGCTTGCCTGCTGAATTACCGGTCCGTCTGCTATGGGATCCGAAAACGGAATACCGAGTTCAATGACATCAGTATATCCAACCTGGGCCTTTATTATCTCCTTCGTAGCTTCCATAGTGGGAAGACCTGCGGTAACATATGTTATGAAAGCCTTTTTATTCTTTGCCTTAAGTGCATCAAATGCCTTTTCTATTCTATTACTCATATATGCCTCCCTGTTAGTTCAGATATCCCTTGCCTGCCAGATAATTGGATATTGTATTTACATCCTTGTCTCCTCTTCCCGACAGACAGATTATCATGCTCTGGTCCTCAGTCATCTCCTTAGCCTTCTTCAGTGCATATGCAACTGCGTGTGCACTTTCAATGGCAGGTATTATTCCCTCTATCCTGGTTAACTCCATAAGAGCATCCATTGCTTCAACATCTGTTATGGGAACATATTTTGCTCTGCCTGTGTCATGAAGATATGCATGCTCAGGTCCGATTCCCGGATAATCAAGTCCGGCTGATATTGAGTGAGCAAGAGTAATGTTACCGTCATCATCCTGAAGCAGATATGACTTTGAACCATGAAGAATTCCTACTCTTCCCTTGCTTATGCTTGCTGCATGCTCCGTGGTATCTACTCCCTTACCTGCAGCTTCTACTCCTATAAGTTCAACTCCCGGCTCATCGATGAATTCGGCAAACATTCCGATACAGTTAGAGCCACCGCCCACACAGGCCATAACCACATCGGGAAGTCTTCCCTCAGCCTCCATGTGCTGTCTCTTGGCCTCAATTGAGATTATTCTCTGGAATTCCTTGACCATCCTGGGATAGGGGTGAGGTCCTACAGCCGAACCTATTATATAGAAGGTATCCTCAGCTGTCTTGGCCCAGGTTCTTATCGCTTCATTTGTAGCATCCTTGAGAGTATTGCTGCCCGATTCAACCGGCACCACCTTAGCACCCAGCATCTCCATTCTCATCACATTGAGCGCCTGACGTTCCACATCCTCCTTGCCCATATATACTGTACATTCCATATTAAAAAGCGCTGCTCCTGTGGCTGTTGCCACTCCATGTTGTCCGGCTCCCGTCTCTGCGATAACCTTGGTCTTACCCATTCTCTTGGCAAGAAGTATCTGACCGAGCACATTATTAATCTTATGAGCTCCCGTATGATTCAGATCCTCTCTCTTGAGATATATTTTCGTTCCATACTTCTTACTCAGTCTCTCTGCATAATACAGAGGAGTCTCTCTTCCCACATACTGCTTAAGGTAATAATGATACTGCTCCATAAACTTAGGATCTCTTATCGCCGCTTCAAAGGCTGCTTCAACCTCCTTAAGTGTGTTCTGAAGCGATTCCGCCACGAACTGTCCTCCGTACTCTCCGTAGTAAGCCTTACTGTTCATATCCTTATGCCTCCCTTACCGCATCTGCAAATGCCTTAATCTTATTCTTATCCTTACCGTCACATCCCTCAACAGCCGAACTCACATCCACCACATCGGGAGCAAATCTTCTGATTCCTTCTCTGACATTATCTTTATTCAGACCGCCTGCAAGTATTATTTCAAGTTTAGATTTTAGCCTTTCTTCTATCCTTGCATCTCCCTCCCAGTCGAAGGGTTTCCCACTGCCAAAGTCCGGTGCATCAAACACAATTCCACGTACATGTTTGCACTCATTTGGCAGTGAGTTAAGAAAAGCTGTTATCTCAGCCGAACTTTCTATATTCAAGGCCCGCCAGACATCTCTTTTGCATGCCTTAAGCACCTCCTGCGTAAGTTCACCATGAATCTGATATATATCAAACGGAAGCTCATTTAATTGCCTGATAAATTCCTCTGTCGGCGATACCATGACTGCTACTCGTTTAATATCACCTGTTAGTTTATCCATTATCTCAAGAGCCTGGCTTAAAGTTATATTGCGTTTACTTTTCTTGTAGAAAACAAAGCCCGCATAATCTATATCATTTTCGTTGAGATATTCGGCCTCACATATCTTAGTTAATCCGCAAATCTTTATCTTCATGTTCAAAGACCCTTCCAGTGAAGTGCAAGCTTTCTGGGATTCTCACTCTCCATGAATGCTCTTCCGATCAAAAATCCGTCACAACCTATACTTTTTAAAAGCTTCACATCCTCATCCCCTACAATTCCGCTCTCTGCAACAAACACCTTATCTTGGGGGATGTATTTTCTAAGTCTTACGCTGTTTTCCAGGCTTATACTGAAATCCTTAAGGTTCCTGTTGTTGACTCCTATTATCCTGGGGTCTAACTTAAGCGCCCTCTCTATCTCTTCTTCGTTGTGCGTCTCCACCAGCACATCAAGCTTTAATTCCCTGCTTAGTAAATAGAAGTCCTTCATCATCGCATCATCCAGTATCGCTGCAATCAGAAGCACCGCATCGGCACCAATCATCTTCGCCTCATAGAACTGATACTCGTCAATCATGAAATCCTTCCTAAGAATCGGAAGTGTGCTCATCTTCCTTATCTGCTTAAGATAATCGATGCTTCCTGCGAAGTGGTCCTGCTCCGTCAGACATGAAATCGCATCCACGCTGTCGTTGTATTCTTCGATCCTGTCTGTCAGGTCAATCTTGTTGTCAATCACACCAAGCGAGGGCGACGCATTCTTGAACTCCCCGATAATCGATATTCCTTCCTTCTTGAGATTCCCGAAAAACCGCCCCGTACTAATGCTATCATCCCGCGTCATTTCTTCAGCAATACGTCTAACGGTATTAAAGTCCATCCCTGCCTTATCTTCAACAAGTCTAACCTTCTTGTCCTCAACAATCTTATCAAGTATCATATCTGCCTCATCTTCTCAAATATACAAATAAAAAATCCCAGCATTACAATTATTGTAATGCTGGGACAGGATATACATAACCTGCGGTGCCACCCAACTTAGTGTAATAACACTCACTCTGTGCATACTATCATATGCCGATTCCCATAACGATGAATCACTTCGTCTCTCATACTCTGCGTAAAGCATTTCCGGTCGCCCTCGGAAGTCCATTCAAATTAACATCCATTGCCACAATCTCACCATCTGTGGCTCTCTCATAATGGAGAGGTTAACCCTACTCCTCTTCCTCAACGGTTTAACTTATTAAAGCACAAAATTATTTATTCGTCAACAGTTTTCTCCTCAAAAGATTAATCCATCAGAATTACCTCATTATAGAGCTCTGTCAGATCCTTCCTGCCTGCCTTGGTGTAGTCTATTGCAGACTTGGGATGTCTGTTGAGGAGTCCCGTAAAAAGGTACTGCATGTCATACCCCCATGTGATACCCTCCTCCTTCATAGGATTGATGTAATTCTCTATAAACTGGATTACAGGATAGAGGTTATACTTTGGGTTGTGCAGGAATCCGATCAGGGATTCAATATAACAGTTACCTGCTCCTCTTCCCATTCCCGAATATGTTGCATCCAGGTAGTCTACTCCACAACCACAGCACTCTATCGTATTGGCAAAAGCAAGCTGCTGATTGTTATGAGCATGAATACCAACCTTCTTACCGTACTTGTTGGCAACCTCCATATACATGTCTGCCACTCGTGTCATCTCCTCCGGGTAAATCGAGCCGTAGCTGTCTACAATATAGAAGGCATTAACCGGAGTCTTGCCAAGCATATCAAGGGCAACTGCAATATCACCCTCCTGAGCCTGTGAGATAGCCATAATATTAACAGTGGTCTCATATCCCTTGGCTGCCGCATCCTCTATCATATCAATCGCCTGAGGTATGGTATGTATATAGGTTGCAATTCTGACCAGATCAACAGGGCTCTCACTCTTAGGTCTGATATCTTCCTTGTAATTACATCTTCCGACATCAGCCATAACAGCAATCTTAAGGTCAGTATCATTATCACCCACAATTGCACGGATATCCTCATCATCACAGAACTTCCACTTACCGAACTTGTTCACATCGAACAATTCCTTGTTAGCCTTGTAGCCGAATTCCATATAATCCACACCGGCCTTGATATTGGTTAAATACAGTTTCTTAACGAATTCATCGGTAAAATAGAAATCATTTACAAGACCTCCGTCTCTAAGTGTTGCATCAACGACCTTAATATCCGGTCTCCATCCCAGTAGGTTGGATCTTTCTTTCATAATCATTACTCCTTCTGCTCGCGCCTTTTACACTTCAACGCGTTGAACTGTTGATATTATATAACTAATTTGATTATTTATCAAGCAAAATTTTCCAAGTATTATTCCGGATCATGTACTGAATCCTCTGCCGAGTCCTCCGTTTCCTGAAGCTCACACTCCCTGTTATAGGCAAGCATGTCATCAAGGAGGGCATATATCTCATCCCTTCCCTGCTTGGTCTGAGCCGAGAATGGAATAACCACAGTCGAAGGCGTAAGATGCAGACTCTTCCTTATAAGTTCCACCTGCTTATTCAGCTGACTTCTCTTAATCTTATCAAGCTTGGTTGCAATAATTATCGGCTCATAACCACTCTCGACTATCCACTTGACCATATCCTTATCGTTCTGCCCCGGCTCATGCCTGATATCTATAAGCAGGAATACCGCCTGAAGAGCCTTGGAGGTATGCAGATATCTCTCTATCATCCTGCCCCACTTCGCCTTAACCGCAACCGAGGCATTGGCATAGCCGTATCCCGGAAGGTCCACAAAATAGAGTTCCTCATTGATATTGTAGAAGTTGATAGTTTGAGTCTTGCCCGGCTGGCTGCTGGTTCTTGCCAGACTCTTCCTGTTCATCAGTGCATTGATAAGAGATGACTTGCCTACATTACTCTTACCCGCGAAGGCTACCTCCGGATGCTCATTCTCCGGGAAGGTACTTGTTATTCCACATACCGTTTCAAGATTTACTGACTTTATTACCATATTTTCCCCATTAAGCTTTATATACAACAAAACGCTGCCCTTAAGGCAGCGTTAATATTACTTTTTTACAACCTTAGGAGGTTCCAAGCCATCCACTGAGGCTTTAGTGATAATACACTTCACTATGGAATCATCCGACGGAATGTCGAACATCACATCCATCATGAGCTTCTCCATAATAGTACGAAGTCCTCTGGCGCCCGTCTTCTGGTCATGAGCTTCCCTTGCGATTGCTTCAATCGCATCATCCTCAAACTCAAGTTCAACATCATCATAACCAAACAGCTTGGCATACTGCTTAACCAGAGCATTCTTAGGCTCCTTAAGAATCCTCACAAGCGCAGCCTCGTCAAGACCTTCAAGAGATACATGGATCGGCACACGTCCCACAAATTCGGGAATCAGTCCAAACTTAACGAGGTCTGTGGTCGATACCTGACCTAACACCTCACCAATCTCACTGCCCGACTTATCTGCCACCTTGGAATTGAATCCGATGGACTTGCGGTTAAGTCTCTCCTCAATTATCTTATCGAGTCCGTCAAAAGCGCCCCCGCAGATAAACAGAATATTGGTAGTATCTATCTGAATTAACTCCTGATGAGGATGCTTACGTCCACCCTGTGGTGGAACCGAAGCTAACGTACCCTCAACTATCTTAAGAAGTGCCTGCTGTACACCCTCACCGGATACATCTCTTGTGATGGATACATTTTCACTCTTCTTGGTTATCTTATCTATCTCATCGATATAAATAATTCCGTATTCTGCCTTTTTTACATCATAATCTGCTGCCTGGATAAGCTTAAGAAGGATGTTCTCTACATCCTCTCCCACATATCCTGCCTCTGTAAGGGTCGTTGCATCAGCTATGGCAAACGGAACATTTATAATCTTAGCCAGAGTCTGTGCAAGATAGGTCTTGCCGCTACCTGTCGGTCCAAGCATCAGAATGTTACTCTTCTGAAGTTCAACTCCGTCGTCATCATTCTTATTTGCCGTAACTCTCTTATAATGGTTATATACAGCGACCGAAAGCACCTTCTTGGCTGATTCCTGACCTATAACATAATCATCCAAAAACCTCTTAATCTCTACAGGCTTAAGAAGATTGATTCCGCTTGATTCAAGTTCTGCTGCATCATCTTCATCATCATAATCTCCGAATTCCTCTTCCAGAATATCGGAACAGATCTCTATACAATCATTACAGATATATACACCGTTTGGTCCGGCAATCAGTTTCTTCACTTCATCCTGTGTCTTGCCACAGAAGGAACAGCGAATCTTACCTGTTGTTGTACTACTTCTCGCCATCTGAATTAACCTCTGTACGACTTGTAATTACTGTATCAATAAGTCCGTATTCCTTAGCTTCCTCGGCCGTCTTCCAGTTGTCTCTCTCTGTATCTGCAGCTACAACCTCATAGGGCTGTCCTGTATTGGCAGAAAGGATCTTATTCAACTTCTCCTTGGTTCTAAGGATGTGCTCTGCAGTAATCTGAATCTCAGTCGCCTGTCCCTGAGCACCGCCACTGGGCTGATGAATCATTATCTCAGCATTGGGGAGAGCATATCTCTTGCCCTTAGCTCCTCCTGCCAGGAGAAAAGCGCCCATACTGGCTGCCATGCCAATACAGATTGTTGATACATCGCACTTGATATACTGCATGGTATCATAGATTGCCATACCTGCTGACACAGAACCACCCGGACTGTTGATATATAACTGAATATCCTTCTCGGGGTCCTCAGCCTCAAGGAATAACAGCTGTGCTACTATAGTAGCTGCCATATCATCTCTTACTTCCTCACCCAAGAATACAATTCTGTCCTGAAGAAGTCTTGAGTAAATGTCATAAGAACGTTCGCCACGACTGGTCTGCTCTACAACATAAGGTATCAAACTCATATATTCATGCCTTCTTTCTAATTCTTACTACTACTTATTTTTCCTTAGCATTGTCTACAACAAAGTCAACTGCCTTCTTAACCGCAATCTCCTCCATCAGCTGCTTCTTGCCTTCCTCACCAAGATTGGTCTTGATGTCAGCAGCCTCCATCTTGTAGTTCTCTGCCATCTCATTAACCTCAGCCTCGAAGTCTTCCTCTGTAGCTGTAAGGTTCTCTGCCTTAGCTACTGCCTCAAGTACAAGCCTTGACTTGATTCTTCTCTCAGCCTGAGGTGCTACCTGCTCTAACAGCTTATCTGCTGTCATGCCTGTGAACTGCATATACTGGTCGAAGCTGATACCCTGTGACTGAATTCTCTGAGCGAACTCCTCGATCATCTGTCTCTTGGTAGTATCAACCATTGCCTCTGGAATATCCATGGCTGCGTCCTCGATAATGGCATCGATCACAGCATCCTCCTTGGCATTTCTTGCATCGCTTGCCTTCTTCTCTTCAAGATTCTTCTTAACATCTGCCTTATACTCAGCAAGAGTATCGAACTCAGATACCTCCGAAGCGAACTCATCATCTATCTCAGGAAGCTGCTTCTCCTTGATCTCAAGAACCTCACACTTGAATACTGCAGGCTTGCCTGCAAGGTCTGCTGCCTGATAATCCTCAGGGAAGGTAACGTTAACATCACATGCCTCATTTATATTCTTACCGATGAGCTGCTCCTCGAAGCCCTCGATGAACTGGTGTGAGCCGATGGTCAGAGGGTAGTTCTCACCCTTACCGCCCTCGAACGCTACACCGTCAACAAAGCCCTCAAAATTAAGGATAATATTGTCACCATCCTTAACAGCTCTGTCTGTAACAGAGATGCTTCTTGCATTTCTCTCTGCTTCATCATTAACTGCCTTATCTACCTCTTCATCAGTTACGACAGTATCAATCTTATCAACCTTAACACCCTTATACTTTCCAAGGCTTACCTCAGGCTTAAGTGCAACCTCCGCTGTGAAGATGAAGGGCTGGCCTGCCTTAAGCTGAACAACCTCGATCTTGGGTGTGGATACGATATCCTCACCTGACTCATCATATGCCTCAGAATACGATTCAGGGATAAGAGCATTGGCAGCATCTTCATAGAAGATCTCAGCTCCGTACATCTTCTCAATCATCTTTCTGGGAGCCTTACCCTTACGGAAGCCGGGAATAGTAATCTTGTTCTTCTCCTTCTGATATGCCTTCTCAATAGCAGCCTCAAGCTTCTCTGCAGAAACTTCTACAGTAAGCTTAGCCATATTATGCTCTAACTTCTCAACCTTTACGCTCATCTCAATTCCTCCATTATAATATCTGCATTTTTGCAGTTACAGTCAATTTATGATTATAACACAATCCCTTTCAAATTACTACACGTGACTGGCAATTATTACTATAGACTCTGTGCCTACCTCTGCGATTATCTCCTCAACAATCCTAATTGCCCCCTTATCAAGTCCGGCAAAGGGTTCATCCAAAAGAATCAGTTCGGCACCAACACTGATGGCAAGCGCAAACGATACCCTTCGTCTCTCTCCTCCGCTTAGATTACACACCTTTGTGTCAAGCCTGTCTTCGGGCAATAACTTTAGTAACCGCGCTTTTGCAAGAGTATAATCATTGGTCACCAGCATCACATTCTGAAGAGGAGACAGATTCTCAATCAGAACATCCTCCTGGAACATGAAGCTGAGCCTGCTTATTCCATCCTTGATCACTGCTCCCGAATCGGGTCTTATTATACCTGCAATGATTCCAAGCAGCGTACTCTTGCCCTCTCCGGACGGCCAGTCTATCCTCATGTCATCACCGCGCCTTAATATAAAGGTGATATCACGAAGCACCTGCTTATCACCATAGGACTTGTTTATCTCCTTAAGCCTAAGCGTGGGCACATCGGACTTCATTGTGGTCTTTCGCTCACCTCCGTTAACGCCTGTGCCCTTAATCCTTACACTGTTAGTCAGCAGGAAGGTCATTACTGCAATGGTGATTTTTTCCCACACGTAGGCGAGCACTATGAGAGTGAACGTCGTAGCGAAGAGTCCTGCAGTGTCGAAGTATACCTTGGATAAGTACATATCCGAACCGAGTGAACGAAGCGGTGTCCCAATTACCTCCGATGCAATACCGGCCTTGAAGGACATGGGGCAGGCAATTCGTACCGCACCAAGCACAAATGGCGACAGCGACGGTCTGTAGATATACATGAACTTATCACGAAGCGACAGCCTGTATATCCTGTCAAACTTATGGTATTTATCCGGCACTGCATTAAGCCCCTCCAGTGTATTCACGTACATAATCGGAAAGGCGACAAATAGACTGACAGCAAAGGTAAGCATCGCAGAATTCCACCATATTAGGAAGAGCACGGCATAGCTTGCAACCGGAGCTGCCTTAATTAATGTCACCACCGGCGATAAGAATTCTCCAAGCAGCTTCGCCTTATATGATGCCATTGCAAACATGCATCCCACTGCCATTCCCGCGGCAAGGCCTAACAATATTCTGCCCATTGAGCACAGTACTGCTATGGCAAAATCGCGTGAACTCAGTCTTTCGATAAGTGATAATAACACCTCGAAAGGTCCCGGGAATATTATCTTTTGATTAACTATCATGGCCACACACTGCCATAGGCACAGCCAAAACAGTATTATTAATGTTTTCCTTAGTTTCTCACTTTTCATTTAATGTCTTCATAGAAATCATCACCGGGAAGACTGCCGCCGACGGCAGTCGGGTCAAGCTCATACAGAACGCCTAAGTATCCCGACAATGCGTCCTTCATCTCACTGCCTGTGATGCATACAATATTGCACTTTGGAATTGCTTTTAGAGCCAGAGGTTCCTTGGGGATTATCCCTTCCTCTACGGCAAGAGGTGCTATCTTTTCTGTCTCGTTCATGGCAGCTTCTGCACTTGCCCTGTGAGCCTCGATAAATTCCTTCACAGCGTCGGGATTGTCACTAAGGAAGTCCTTTCTTACAACAGTAACTCCTGTTACAAGTTTAGCTCCATCCGTTCGGGTCCTGTTCCATTCTTCATTCATGTCAAGAACCTCCGCAGCGCCCTCAATAGTAAGACAGGTCGCCGTAGCGAAGGGCTGCGGAAGCAGACCTACTGCAGTCTCATCAGCCTCAATCACAGATGCAACCTCTGTTGCCTCCGATTTGTATTCAAGGGTCACCTCATCCTCAATTCCGTTTGCAGATAATATGTATCTTAATACATAGTCAGGTGTAGTTCCCTTACCTGTAAGATATACTGTTTTACCCTTAAGGTCAGTTATTTCCTTTACTTCCGGATCCCTGCTTACAACGTAGAGAACTCCCAGAGTATTAATATCTATCACTCCGACCTTTCCCTCAGTCTTGTTATACAGAACCGAAGCAAGGTTTGCGGGAATAAGCGCAATATCAAGCTCACCCTTGATCAGTTTACCCGCAATTTCATCAGCGGCTGTTGCCATGCTGAATTCATAGCTGTTGGTATAGGTGCCATCACCCGCCTTAGTCTTCATGTCAAGCAGTCCCAAAGTTGTTGCGCCCTTAAGTGCTCCCACTCTTATATTTACGGGTTCGCTCTTTCCACAACCTGTAAATGTAAGCAGAATCATCAGGGCAATACCCAATGCCAATACTTTCAGTAATTTTTTCATAATCTCCTCCGTTTGATCAATTATTAGACAATCACGCAGACTGCCTATACTTACTTTAATAAATGCTTAAGTGTAGCATCATCCATTCTGCACAGGTTGGAATTATGATAGTTCTTATCATAGGTTACATCCTCACTAAACCAGTCCGGAGCTGTGAAGCCGTTAGCTTCATCAACGCTGTCGAATTCAACCTCTGCAATTACCAGTCCTTCAAGCTCACCCTTAAATATATCAAGTTCAATGGTGTGATCCCCATATGGAATCAGATACCTTCTTTTACTAATGATACGGTGCCTAGTATATCCTGACAGATTATCATAGCTCTTCTTATTAAGCGGAAGATTGTATTCTTCTCTTGCAAGCATACCGCTACCCTTATATGTCATATAATAGGTATCATCCTCCCTGCGTACCCTGATTACGGGATCTTCATTGATATATGCCTGCTCTATCTCATGATATCTGTATTCGGAAAGATTAGGAAGGCCGAATACCTTAAATTTGCGCTCAATTTCCATACTGACGCTCCTTTGTCATAATCAAAAAACGTGCGCTAAAAAGCGCACGTTAATTATACATATTTTGTCCAAAATTATCCAGTACTACATACGTCCGTATACTGAAGCCATGCTTCTCATATGAGCTGCAAGCTCTTTAGTTAAAGCTTCCTTCTTCATACGCCACTTCCAGTTTGTACCAAGTGTAGAAGGCACATTCATCCTTGCGGCATTGTCAAGTTCCAGATAATCCTGCATGGGTATTACTGCAGTATCAGCCACGCTCGACAGACATTCCCTTATCATTCTGTCACATACCTGCTTAGCAGAATTGATTCCAAGATATCTCTTAGCCACTGCCCTGTCCTTGCGACTCATGTTCTTATACCAACCGAGTACAGTCTCATTGTCATGAGTTCCGGTGTATACCACGCAATTCTTATCATAGGTATAAGGAAGATACTCACTCTTCTCTGTCTCGTTGAAGGCAAATGTAAGAATCTTCATACCCGGGTATTTGGTCTTCTTCACAAGCTTAACAACACTGTCTGTCAAAAAGCCCAGATCCTCTGCAATAATCTGCTTGTTGCCGAGTTTCTCCTTGAGGGTCTTGAATAAATCATAACCCGGACCGGGACACCACTTTCCCTCCTTGGCGTTGGGCTTTCCATACTCTATGGTATAGAACTCATCAAAACCTCTGAAATGATCGATCCTTACTACGTCATACAATTTATAGCAGGCAGCCAGTCTCTTGACCCACCACTCATATCCGGTCTTCTTATGATATTCCCAGTCATATATGGGATTACCCCAGAGCTGACCGTCAGCTGTGAATGCATCGGGCGGACATCCCGCAACAACCGTAGGATTGCATTCATCATCCAGTAAGAATAATTCAGGATTAGCCCAGGTATCTGCACTGTCCATCGCAACATAGATGGGAATATCACCGATAATCTCGATTCCCTTACTGTTAGCATAGTCCTTAAGTGCATACCACTGCCTGCAGAAATAGTACTGCTGGAAGCAATAGAAGTCGTAATCCTCCCTGAGCAACTCCTTGTACTTTACCAAAGCTTCCTTCTTACGAAGCTTAATATCTTCTTCCCACTCTATCCATGGCCTTCCGTTCTTGCTGTCCTTGACAGCCATATAAAGTGCATAGCCATCAAGCCAATATTCATTCTCTTTAACAAAGGTGATAAAGTCTTCATCCTCTGTGATGCCGCTGGCCTTAAATGCCTTACGCAAGAGTTTGAATCTTGTATTATATATTCTGGCATAATCCACATATTCAGGATTGTTATATTCCTTGTCAATACACTCCGACTTCTTAAGCCATCCCTTCTCAATAAACTCATTGAGATCTATATAATAAGGATTGCCGGCGAAGGTGGAGAAGGACTGATACGGTGAATCACCGTATCCTGTGGGACCCAGAGGAAGAATCTGCCAAAGCTTCTGGCCTGCATCCTCAAGGAAATCCACAAATTCATATGCCTCCTTACTGAATCCCCCTATGCCATATTCAGATGGTATGCTGGATATTGCCAGCAATACTCCACCACGTCTCTTCATTATTATTACTCCTAACTACAAATCATTAGCCCTTAACTGCTCCGGCCATTACACCTTCGATAATATACTTCTGGCAAGCCAGATAGAATACAACGATAGGTACAATCGCAAGAACAAGAACAGCCATCATTGCGCCCCAATCTACCTGACCGTGACTCTGCTTTAAGTACTGAATAGCAATCGGTATTGTCTTAAATTTATTAATATTAAGTACAAGTGCAGGTAACAGATAGTCGTTCCATATCCACATTGCCTGAAGAATTGCAACTGTGATTGTTGTTGGCTTTAAGATAGGGAATACAATAAGGAAGAAGGTCTGAATCGGATTACATCCGTCAATCATTGCAGCCTCTTCGATTTCAAGAGATACTCCCTTAATAAATCCTGTAAACATGAATACCGACAGTCCCGCTCCAAAGCCAAGGTATACTATTACGATACCAAGAGGAGTTGACAGATGGAGAATGTTGGCAAACTTTGATAAGGTGAACATTACCATCTGGAAGGGTACTATCATTGAAAAGAGGAACAGAGTATACAGAAGCTTGCTTCCGATACTGTGAACTCTTGTTACGTACCATGCACACATTGAACAACAAATTACAATCAGCATTACCGATACAACTGTGATAAACAGTGAATATCCGAAGCTTTCGAAGAAATTAGTCTTCTTGATTGCGTTTGAGTAGTTAAGAAGTCCGCAGGCCATTTTTTCCATACCTGCTCTGAACTTATCTATTCCGTCTGCGAGCTTGGCAGTACTGATACCGAAGGGGTATTTGAATATGTATGCCTTTCTCTTGAAGGAATTCATCACGACTATAAGGATAGGTGCAATCCAAGCCAGTGACAGCAGGGCCATGAAGATACTTAAGACTGTACCATGCTTGGCTCTCTTTACTGTTGCTACTTCCGTCTTAGCCATTAGCTCTCCACCTCCTTACTTGTAGTTAACTTATTCTGAACAAGTGCAATTGCGGCAACCATTATGAAGAAGATAACCGCCTTGGCCTGTCCTACTCCCTGCCAGCCCTGAGTTCCGTACATGGTGTCATAAATATTAAGGGCAAGTAACTGTGACAGTTTACCCGGATTACCACCTGTGAGTGCTAAGTTCTGGTCAAAGAGCTTGAAGCCGTTTGTAAGACTTAAGAATGTACAAATAGTAATTGTGGGCATCATAAGAGGAAGTGTGATCTTGGTGAGCATCTGTCTTGGATTAGCTCCGTCAATCTTAGCTGCCTCAATGAGGTCCGGAGAGATGTTCTGAAGTCCGGCAACATAGATAATCATCATATATCCGATTTGCTGCCATGCAACTACTGCAACGAGTCCCCAGAAGGCTGTCCACTGTGTTGTTACTATTGTCATATCATATTTCTGAAGGATGGCATTAAATATCATTAACCATACATATGAAAGAACAATACCACCTATGAGGTTGGGTAAGAAGAATGCTGTTCTGAAAACATTAGTTCCTCTGATACCCTTTGTTAATGCCATTGCAATCGCAAAGGCTACAACATTAATTACAAGAACCGTCACTAAGGTGAACAAGCAAGTATACCAGATTGAATGTAAGAATGTAGTATCTAACTTACCGTTCACGAAGAATATCCTTGTGTAATTCTTGAATCCAATCCATTTCCAATCAGTTACCGTCGTGAACTTACAGAATGAGAGGAAGATACCGTATACAAAGGGAACGATAAATCCAATCATAAATGCAAGAAGTGTAGGCAGTGCAAATATTGGGAAATATTTCTTAATTGCCTTTTCCATAGCGTCAATCCTTTCTAAAAATTAAGGGGCAAGCCGTAACTTACCCCTTATATCTGTTACTTATTCTTTATAGCAATTCTACTATAAATTATTCCTCGTGTGCAAGCGCCCACTGCTCAGCCCATCCGTCAACGAATGCCTTCTCAACGTCTGACCAGTCACCACCGTTGCATGTGTATGAAACCATACCATCAACTACGCCTGCTCTCCAGTCATCTACATTAGGAGTTGCATTGAATGACCATGCTACTGATGTACAACCCTTTGCTGCATAATCGTTAGCGCATGCTGCAAGCTTGTTGTTAGAAGCGAAGTCACCTGTGAATGTATCAAATGGAGCTGAAAGACCCATCTGGTTTGTGATAGCATCACGACCTTCGTCAGATGAGATTACCCACTCAAGGAATGCAAGTGTTGCATCGATATCAGCCTGTGAAGCCTGGCTGTTAACTGCCCAGTGGTTCTCTGTACCAACTGCAAGACCTTCCTTAGCATCATCAACACCGAAGTAGATAGGCATCATAGCGATGTCATCTGTAGTTACAAGGTAACCATTCTCTGCGTTATCGAATGCTGCATACTCCCAGTCACCATTCTGATAGAATACAGCTTCACCCATACCGAACTCCTGCTCAGCATTGTATGTACCTGATGTAAGTGTAGCCTTTGAAGCTGCTGAAGTATTTGTGTAAAGATCCCATACGTTCTTGAAGTTCTCAAGGTATGTTCCGTCGATTGTTGCTTCACCTGCAACTAAGTCACAGCCATCCTCAAGGAACTCGTAGTAAAGAGCGATACCTGCAAGGTGACCTGAGAATCTCCATGAAGAACCTGAATCAAGACCTGATGAAGCAAATGCCTCTGTAAGCTCTGTTCCAAGTGCCTCGTTGATCTCATCTACACGACCGTTGATATCCTCGCATACAGCCTTAAGTGTCTCGAAGTTGTTGATCTCATCTACTGATGAAACAACTGCTCCGTCAACTGTGCAGTACTGCTCAAGAATTGTCTTGTTGTAGATAATACCGTAGCACTCGTAGCAGTTAGCAACTGCTGCAACCTTACCATCATACTCAACTGCAAGAGACTTGTCTGTTAAGTGATTGTAGATAGCTGAATCCTTAAGGTCATATGTGTAATCGTTCCATGTCTGAGCGTCTGTTGAGCTACCAATGTTGAAGATTGTAGGAGCTTCTGACTTAGCCATCTCAGCCTGAAGTGTTGTAGCGTACTGTCCGTCAGCTGCTGTAAGAACTGTTACAGGAACACCTGTCTGCTCTGTGTATGTAGCTGCAAGATCCTGCCACTGCTGGTCAATCTCAGGCTTGAAGTTTAACATATAAACCTTACCGTCACCTGCTTCTGTTGTCTCCTCTGCTACTTCCTCTGTAGCCTCAGCTGTCTCTTCTGCAGCGGGCTCTGTAGCAGCTGTTTCCTCTGTTGCTGTGCTTCCGCATCCTGTAAGGAGTGCTGAAACCATTGCAACGCTTAGTAATGCACTAAGAAGTTTCTTTTTCATCTTTTTTCTCCCTTTCATGAAAAATAAATTTACATGTACTTTGCAAGCTTTTTTCGATAATTTTCGCTTGCAGGATGATATTATCACGAAAATTTCCTCATTACAAGAAGAAAAAGGTAAAAAACATAACTTCGGCATTTTACTAAATTTTCCGAAATTATTTTGTGCACTTTTACTAAATCGATTTACGTTATTCCTTACTCAATTATGAAACCGAATATCTTTCTCTTAAAACCGGACTTAATCGTCTCATAGTCTGCATAGTTAATTGTGGTTCTAAATACCTCATTCCACTTATCCCTAACGGCATCACAGATAAGAGTCCTGTTCTCATCTTCCTTAAGCAGCATAACCGGGAAGAAATAATATATCATCATATAGTTGAGATCCATCTGCAGTCTGCTCTTAACCTTGCCGTTCTTACTGTAGGCATCAAAGACCTGAGTAACAAAACACTCTGCGATCGCAGCCGCAGCAGCCTCCTTATCCTCACTTTCCGCTACAATTCCAAGCATCTCGTCAAAGTACGCTGCATGCTTCTCACCAAATACCTCGACATTGCTCTCATATCTTTCCTTCTTAAGTCCGGACAATGCCACAAGCTTGTCCTCCATCATGATACTGACATTATCTAACATATATATTCTCCATCTTTATTCTAATCACTTAAGGAAGGTACCCATAATGCCTCTTGCCAGGGTTGCTCCCACATTGCCGCCAAGTCTTCTGCCAAAAGAGCCACCGACTGACTTACCGAAGGAATTGCCAACTTCTCTTCCAATGGTTCCCGCAGCGGTATTGGCTACACTTCTTACAATCTTCTCGGAAGCAGACTTCTGTCTCCTTCCCGACGATTTGGTTGACCTGGAAGTACTCTTTCCTTGTTTTGCGCCGGTAGAACTGCTTATCTTATGAGCCCTGGCATAAGCCTTGCGTGGATCGTCATCCTCTTCTTCCGTTTCAGGAAGTTCTTCAGTCTCAGTTGTCGCACTTTTGCCATATCTGGAGCCTTCACCCGACTTGCCGTTCAGTTCCTCGTAAGCGGAATAACGGTCCACAGCCTCAGAATATTTGTCAAAGAGAGGCGATGAATATACAACCTCGTCGCGCTCATTCATATTGATGGGCTTCATACTGCTGTGAGGCAGATCGATCTTCGTTATCTCAACCACTGTCGGCACACCCGCTTCGTCGAGCACAGAAACAAGGGCTTCACCTATACCGAGTTCTTCTAACTTCTCAGCCGTCTTGAACTCGGGATTGACCCTGAAGGAATCGGCTGCTGCCTTAATGGCCTTCTGCTCAGCCGGTGTATATGCATGTAGTGCATGCTGAATCTTGTTACTAAGCTGTGCAAGCACACCGTTTGGAATATCTGAAGGATTCTGGGTGATAAAATAGATACCCACTCCCTTGGAACGAATGAGCTTAACCACCTGTTCTATCTTACTAAGCAGAGCCCTGCTTGCATTGTCAAAAAGCATATGTGCTTCGTCAAAGAAGAACACCAATCTCGGCTTATCCATATCACCCACCTCGGGAAGCGTCTCATATATCTCAGAGAGCATCCACAGTAAAAGTGTGGAATACATTGTAGGATTAAGTATTAACTTCTGGCAGTCAAGCAACTGGATATATCCCCTGCCGGATGCATCCGTGCCTATCCAGTCCATAATGTCAATGGCAGGCTCACCGAAGAACATATCACCACCCTCACTCTCCAGAGCAATAAGTGCCCTGATTATTGTAGTGATAGAAGACTTGGCAATATTACCATAGGTTGAACTATATTCAGATGCGTTATCATTTACATAGGTAAGCATCGAGCGAAGGTCCTTGATATCAATAAGAAGAAGCCCCTCATCATCAGCTATCTTAAATACAATGGCAAGCAAGTCCGACTGGGTCTGATTTAAATCCAGTATCCTTGAGAGAAGTGTTGGGCCCATCTCAGATATGGTTGTTCTAAGCGGCATACCCATCTCACCGTATACGTCGAAGATATTAGTCGGATACTTCACGCCGTCGCTTCTGTCTGCGGCCTTGGCGATACCGGAGAGGTCTCCCTTAACATCTGCAAGGAATACACTCACTCCTGCTTCCGAGAAAGCCTCTGCCACGGTTTTCACGGTTGTTGTCTTTCCTGTGCCGGTCGCTCCTGCGATCAGACCGTGCCTGTTGGCCATCTTGGGATAGATCGCAACCTCGCCCTTTTCACTTTTTCCTATTATCAGTTTTCCCTCGCTATACATTATTTCCCTCCGTCAGATCAAATCTGCAATCTCATATATCAGTTTCTCAGTCTTGTCCCAACCGAGGCAGGGATCCGTGATCGACTTGCCGTAGCAGCCTCCACCAACCTTCTGATTGCCGTCCTCAATGTAGCTCTCCACCATGAAGCCCTTAAGTATTCCGTCAATCCTCTCATTCTGTCTGCCGGAATGAAGCACATCCTTAATGATTCT
>SAMEA3663248__coassemble_279_pt1 | contig 19044 bp, 13 predicted proteins | sample SAMEA3663248__metabat2_high_PE_009 | metagenome-assembled genome bin SAMEA3663248 (sample SAMEA3663248) | pig gut metagenome | biome: pig gut; feature: pig-associated habitat; material: faeces | place: China | collected 2013 | reverse complement strand
TCAAGAGTAATATCAAGAGTCGCGTTTTTCGTGCCCACCTTAATATACTGAGTCAGAGTCTGATAGCCGTCCGCCTTGGCCATAAGCTGGTGAATACCGAAGCTTAGAAGAGCCGGCATGGACGTATCTACAATTTCGCCGTCTATGTATACTGTCGCATCCGACGGCGTCATGACGAAAATAACCGTTCCCTCCGCATCGGGCTCGGTGAAGTTGGTCTCATTAAGCTCGACCACACATTCCTCGCCCTCTCTGACGTCATATTCCTCCTCAAAGGTCACGCTTCCCTTGCTGAGCGACACACTTACCCTGCCTGTCGGAACCGCAATCAGCATATCCTTGGTAACTTTTTTAATCATCCGCTTATTGATCTCAATCCAGCCGCCCTCGAAATAGTCCGCTCCGCTCAGCCTCAGATATCCGTGTCCGTCTGTGATATTTATACTGATGACCCTGGAATCAATGCCTCTGACTCTGATTCCGTCCACGGCATTGATGTCCATAAGCTCGGCAGGTTTGCCGTCGTTTAACACCAGTGCCCCCTCAAGCTTGTATTCCTTCGGTCCTATCACCATCCTCTTATTTTCCTCTTCTATGGAAAAATCGCCCTCCGAGTCGATGACGAAGGCCGAGGGTGATTCCTTAACTGAGTTAAGAAGTTTCTTCGCTTTTAGGAATGTTATGTCAACTATACTTCCGGCCTCCACCTGATCAACAGTCATTGCAGAGTCATATTTGTCATAGAATTTGGTGGCTCCGTCGTAATTTAATGTATATTTCTTACCAAGCTCCAGACATAGGAAGGTAATAGTCTTTTTGTCTGCGTCTCTTCCAAGGATCACCGCCTCGTTATCTACGCTGTCATACATGCCTGCTTTGGTTACCACAAAGCCGGTATCTTCACTCTCACTCATGGCTTCTGCCAGAGTCTGCTTATTACCGGCGCAGCCTGTCAGCATTATCAGGCACACCGACATGACACAATATGCAGTTATCCGTTTAATTATTGTTCTGTTCATATTCTAACTTCTTAACCATATCAAGCAGCACTTCCCTGTCATTGAGCGAAGGCTCGTCAATTACCTTACTTAGCAGCTCACCAAGGATTGCACCCATTGCAGGTCCGGGCTTAACACCTAAGTCAATCAGGTCCCTGCCGCATACAGCCAGATCCTTCATACAGACACATTCTTTGGCACTTACTATCTCATCGTATATCGACTCAAGCTTATCAAGGCTTGCAAGTTTCTCTTCCCTCTTATAATCAGACTGAGCCATACAATCTGCCCGCTTCACCATCAGAAGCTTACTGAAATTATCTGAGCCAAGCTTATTCATGGCTCTGCGTACATGCTTCTTATCCTCTATTATTTCAAGGTCATGATTCCTGCACAGAAGCTTCACGGCATGCAGTGTATCGTTATCGAATTTAAGTCTGTGCATAATATCTGATGCCATTCTCTCAGAGACTAAAGGATGACCGTAGAAATGCATCCTTCCATCCTCACCGACAGACCTGGTATCAGGCTTACCAAAATCATGGAACAGCATGGTATATCTGAGAACCCTGTCATTCGGCACAAACCTAAGGCTGTGAAGAGTGTGCTCTCCCACCGAATAGCAGTGATGGGGATTAACCTGTTCACATTCCATGCATTTGTCGAATTCGGGCAGAACCACACGGGTTATCCCGAGTCTGCAGGCATCCCTCAGATAATCCGGATTGGGACTGAGTAAAAGCTTAGTCAGCTCTGTGTTAATCCTTTCTGCGGATATTGTAGACAGGTTTGGAGCAAGCTTAACTATCGCCTTACTTGTCTCTTCCTCTATTCTATAGCCGAGCTGTGCCGAGAATCTGACAGCACGCATGATTCTAAGTGCATCCTCGCTGAACCTGTCATAAGGATTGCCCACACATCTTATTATCCCGTCACTTATATCATTAAGACCGCCATATTCATCAATTATTCCGTCTTCATGATTATATGCCATGGCATTGATGGTGAAGTCCCTCCTCAGCAGATCCTCCTTGAGACTGGCTGTGAAGATTACCTCCTTAGGATGTCTGTTATCGGCATATTCTCCGTCAATACGATAGGTTGTAACCTCATATCCAACATGATTCCTAAGCACAGTCACAGTTCCGTGCTGTATACCGGTATCTATCGTTACGGGGAACAGCTTCTTAATCTCCATGGGCTTAGCGGAGGTTGTGATATCCCAGTCATCGGGCTCTCTGTTAAGTATTGTATCCCTCACACAGCCGCCTACGGCATAGGCTTCATATCCCGCCCTCTGTAATGTATTAATTATATATTCCACGTCCTTGGGTAAACTTATTTTCATAGGGTGATTTTACCATAAAAAAAGGGAGCCGGTAAACGGCTCCCCATATGATTAATGGATTTTATAATTTAGCTTAACTTTTTGTCCTTGTTTGCAAGGATATCAAATACTACAGCGCCAAGGAGAACTACACCCTTAACGACCTTCTGCCAGTTGGCATCAACACCCATAAGTGACATACCGAGGTTGATAACACCGATAAGAGTCGCACCAACTACCATTCCGAATACTGTTCCGGATCCACCGTAAGCAGATACACCACCAACTACACAGCCTGCAATGGCATCCATCTCATAGTTGGTTCCGGCTGTTGAATTGGCAGCCTGGAATCTTGCGATAACGATGTATGAAGTAATAACCGTAAGAACAGCCATATTGAGGTAAGCGAAGAACATGATCTTCTTGGTATCTACACCTGAAAGTCTTGTTGCCTCAGCATTTCCACCGATAGTATAGAAGTAACGGCCAAGAGTGGTCTTACTTGTAATAAAGTGATAGATTAGTACGATAGCAACAACCCATACAAGAACTGTAGGAATACCACCTGCCTTAGCGAGCTTATAAGCAAAGAGTAAGATTGCAGCTACTGTAAGCACTGTCTTAACAATAAGACTTACTACAGACTCAGCCTCATAGCCCTTCTTAACCTTATTGGCTCTGGCTCTTACGTTAAGTACAACAACAAGAATACTTGCAACTATACCTACACAGAAGCATACCATGTTGAACTGTGTAATAGGTGTGCTGAAAATCTTGCCTGAGAATATCTTTAAGAATAAATCCGGGAACGGAGCAATACTACCTGTTGTTGAATTAGCAGAGAGTAACGCTGTACCCCAGCCTCTGAAGGCAAGGAAACCTGCAAGTGTTGCAATCCACGGTGGGATATTAACATATGCAATAAGATAACCTAAGATGACACCGTAGATAATACCTACAACCAGCATAAGCAGAATTGATACCGGAGTGTTAACACCCTTTGTAACCATCAATATACCGCCGACAGCACCCATGAAGCATACGAAGGCACCACAGGAAAGGTCGATATTACCACCTGTCAACATACACATAAGCATACCAACCGCAAGAATGTATACATAAGCATTCTGTGTAATCAAAGCATTGAAATTAAGCGGCTGGAACATCTGTCCGTCTGTCATGATAGTGAAGAAAATATATACCAGGACCAGGACAATCATCATCGCATTTTTCTTAAGCAATTCAGAATATTTTTTCATCTTATCCTACTCCTTTACTTTTTCTTCTTATTTGATAATACATCGAATATGATAGCCACTAAGAGAACGACTCCCTTTACTACTTTCTGGTAGTTAGCTTCCATACCCATGATACTCATACCCTGGTTGATAACACCCATGAGCACCGCACCGATTACTACACCGAAGACTCCGCCTTCACCACCGTAAGCAGAAGCTCCACCGATGAAGCAGGCTGCAATTGCGTCCATCTCATAACCCTGACCGAAGGTGGGCTGTGCCTGTGTTGCTCTTGCTACTGTAAGGATACCTGCAAGACCTGCCATGAGACCCATGTTAACGTATGCGAAGAGGTATACCTTTCTGGGGTCAATACCAGAAAGCTTTGTAGCCTTCTCATTACCACCAACCGCATAGAGATAACGTCCCATTGTGGTTTTTGTTGTGATATAAGCATAGATTAACAGTACTGCAACGATCCAGAGCAGTGATGTGGGAATACCCTTGTAGCTTGCAAGCTTGTAGGTTACCCAGATAATAGCTGCACCGATAACTACCAGCTTAATCAGTTCCGAATAAAGGGGAGCTACGTCATAGCCTTTGCTCTTGGCACTGATTCTGTTCTTCATTGAAACAGCTGCAATAATAATAACAACTGCAATACCTGCAACGAGACAGGTCATATTAATTGTGCTTCCGCTTAAGAAGTCGGGAATATAACAGTCCGCTCCACCACCAAATACATTTAAGAAAGTGGTATTACGAATACCTACCGTAAATCCCTGTAATACTACATTGGACAATCCTCTGAAGGCATACATACCTGCCAGAGTTGCAATGAAGGGCGGAACCTTGACATAAGCAATCCAGAAGCCCTGCCAGAGACCTACCAGAAGACCTCCCACAAGCATTACTGCTACTGCCACCCAAACATTAATATCCTTATCCATCATTACGGCACCGATACCGCCTACGAAGCAGACAACGGAACCAACCGCAAGATCGATATTACCACCGGTTAAGATACACAGAAGCATACCTGCTGCCAATACGAATACATATGCATTCTGGCTTATCAGGTTATTGATATTCTGAGCATACAAAATCTTGCCGTCTGTGCTGATATAGAAGAATGCTACAACCAGTACAAGAGCAATAACCATGGTGTATTTTTTTAGTACATCAGTTATTTTAATACTATTCATGTTAGCCCCTTCCTGACTGTAATATACAAGCCATAATACTTTCCTGAGTAGCCTCGTCGGATCTCATCTCACCTACGAATTTACCCTCATTCATAATGTATATTCTGTCACTCATTCCGATAACCTCAGGAAGCTCTGAAGAGATCATTACTACAGACTTGCCTGCTGCTACCAGATCATTGATGATACAGTAGATCTCATACTTTGCACCTACATCGATACCTCTTGTAGGCTCATCAAGAATAAGAATATCCGGATCTGTGAACATCCACTTCGCAAGCAGGACCTTCTGCTGGTTACCACCTGAGAGGTTACCTACATTCTGCTCAACGCTGGGAGTCTTGGTACGAAGCTTATCCTTGTACTCAACCGCAACCTGATATTCCTTATCTACATCAATGATAGCCTTGCTGCTGACACCGTTCATATTGGCAAGAGATGTGTTAACCTTGATTGAGTTGCTGAGTACCAGACCGTTACCCTTTCTGTCCTCAGTAACATATGCAAGCTTAGCATCAATTGCCTCTCTCGGGCTCTTAAGAACTGTTTCCTTACCGTTAATGAACAGTTCACCCGAAATCTCACTGCCGTAAGATCTTCCGAAGATGCTCATAGACAGCTCAGTACGTCCGGCACCCATAAGTCCGTAGATACCAACAACCTCGCCCTTCTTGACATTGAAGTTAACGTTATCGACAACCACCTTCTCTGTGTAAACTGGATGATGAACTGTCCAGTTCTTAACTTCCATATTCACTTCGCCGATCTTGACATCATGTCTCTTAGGGAATCGGTCTGTAATCTCTCTACCAACCATTCCCTTGATGATTCTGTCCTCATCGATCGTTGTTGTATGCTTGTCCAGAGTCTCGATTGTGGAACCGTCTCTTACAACTGTGATCTTATCAGCAACATATACAACCTCATTAAGCTTATGAGTGATTATGATCATTGTCATTCCCTGCTTCTTGAATTCAAGCATCAAGTCAAGCAGTGCCCTTGAATCAGTCTCATTAAGAGATGATGTGGGCTCATCCAATATAAGCAGCTTAGCCTGCTTAGCCAAAGCCTTCGCAATTTCAACCAACTGCTGCTTACCTGTACCGATATCTTTAATCAGTACTCTTGAGGACTCTGAAAGTCCTACCATTCTCAGATACTTATCTGCCTCGGCGTAAGTCTCGTTCCAGTTAATGGCCGCCTTCTTGCCGCGCTCATTACCTAAGAACATATTCTCTCCGATTGTCATCTGAGGAACCAAAGCCAGCTCCTGATGAATGATTACGATTCCTTTTTTCTCGGAATCCTTAATAGTCTGGAACTTACATACCTCACCATCATAGACGATATCACCCTCATAAGTTCCATATGGATAGATGCCGCTAAGTACATTCATAAGTGTGGACTTGCCGGCACCGTTCTCTCCTACAAGTGCATGAATCTCTCCCTCTTCAACCTGAAGATTGACATTGTCAAGAGCCTTAACACCTGGGAAGGTTTTGGTGATGTTCTTCATTTCAAGCAATATCTTAGCCAAAATATACCCTCCAATCCATTAATCAATATCCCATATTTATAAACAGGCGGGTAATCACCCGCCTGTCTAAAATTCTTATTCACTATTGGAATATCTTACTGAAGCTGATCCTCTGTGTAGTAACCAGAATCGATAAGAAGTTCCTTGTAGTTGTTAACATCAGCGAATACAGGCTCGCAAAGGTATGAAGGGATAACTCCTGTTCCGTTGTCGTAAGTTGTTGTATCGTTAACATCAACCTCTGATCCTGAAAGAATCTGACCTACCATCTTAACAACCTGTGAAGCAAGTGTACGTGTATCCTTGAAGATTGACATAGACTGCTTGCCGGCGATCATGTTCTTTACATTCTCAATATCACAATCCTGACCAGTGATGATAGGATATGTTCCATTGTAGTTAGCTGCAAGAGCGTTCTCAACACCAAGTGCTGTTGAGTCGTTAGAGCAAAGCCATACGTCTACGTTTGTTCCGTCAGCATAGTAAGAAGAGAGAATGTTCTCTGCTCTTGACTGAGCTGTCTCTGTTGCCCATGTAGGTGTTGCAGCCTCGTCAAATGTCTTCTGGCCAGAAACTACGTTGAGCTTACCAGACTCGATGTAAGGCTTAAGAACATCGAAAGCACCGTTGAAGAAGTAACCTGCATTGTTGTCACCGGGATCACCTGCTGTGAACTCAATGTTGAAAGGTCCTTCTGCATTGTCAAGATCAAGAGCCTTAACAACGTACTCACCCTGCTTTGTACCTACCATGTAGTTATCGAATGTAGCATAGTAAGAAACTGCATCAGAGTTCATAAGAAGACGGTCGTAAGCGATAACAGGGATACCTGCTTCCTTAGCCATGTCAAGAGCCTCACCAAGTGAAGAACCCTCGATAGCTGCGATAACGAGTACGTTAGCGCCTGATGCGATCATGTTCTCAATCTGAGAAACCTGTGTCTGAACATCGTTTGATGCGAACTGAAGGTCAACCTCATAGCCGGCTGCCTTAAGCTCTGATTCCATGTTAGAACCATCCTGATTCCATCTCTGGAGATCCTTTGTAGGCATTGATACACCTACCTTTGTTCCGTTAGCTTCTACAGGAGCTGCTGCTTCCTCTTCTGCTGCAGGAGCTGCTTCCTCTTCTGCTGCTTCCTCTGTTGCTGCAGGAGCTGCTGCTTCTTCAGTCTTAGCGCCACATCCAACAAGTGTTGTAGCTACCATTGCTGTTGCAAGCAAAATACCTAAAAACTTCTTTGACATTTTCTTGTCCTCCCTATTTAATTTCTGAAGCAACACTATGTCGCTTCCGTTTACATTTAGTAATTTATCACATAATCAATAGCATCAACTTGTTAATTTCTTCAATTTTTTAACGAATTATGAACAGATTGTAAATAAATAGCACAAAATTGCTATCGTCTTTACAATTTTGTGCTATCTGTCATAAGTACTATTCTGCTACATTCAGGTATATCTCACTTCTGCTGTGATACTTACCTGTAATTACCTCATCCATATTTTCCCTGGTAACGGCAATCGGATCAAGCTTCATATACGGTACAGTGTAGGTACCGTCATCGATGGTATCCTCCGTATCCGGTGCAATACCGTTGGCCATGTCAACCGCAATGGAGGCTGACATCTTGGCCAGATTCTCAACAGGCTTATACACCGTCATGTATTGGGTTCCCTCAACTATTCTCTGACAGGCCTCCAGATCGGCATCCTGTCCGACTACACAGACCTCTCCGCCCAGTCGATTCTCTATAAGAGCCTTAATCGCATAGGCTGCCAGATTATCATTTCCACACATGATCGCATCAGGAACATTGCCGGAAGACAAATACCTGCTCGTCTCCGTAAATGCTGTCTCAGCAAGCCAGTTGTCCGCATCTGCCACATAGTCAATGGAGATATTGGTCTTGCCAATCACTCTTTCAAACCCTGTCTGAACCATGGCAACATTGTTATCCGTAGGTGAGCCCTTAATCTGGATGATATGTCCCGTGTTGCCTATGGCCTTTCGGATATATTCTCCCATCAGTTCACCGACTCTCTCATTATCCATAGATATATATAGGTCTACATCAGCATCCCTTATCAGTCTGTCGTAAGCAATAATCTTAATTCCTGCTTTTTTTGCCCTGGCAATAACATCTGTAAGCGCCATATCATCGATGGAAATAATCACTATTACATCCATCTTCTTATCTATGAAGTACTCTATCTGCCTTATCTGCTCCTCAACGTCTCCGTTCGCATTCTGCACATTGACATTGGCACCAAGCTCCGTTGCCTTGTTAACAAACAAATCTCTCTCCCGCTGCCAACGCTCTATTACAAGAGAGTCTATGGAAAGACCGATATCCACACTGTCGTTATCATCTACTGTCTGGCTTATCGTTTCCTCATGCCTGCCACAGCCGGCAGGTCCCATCATCATACCTGTCAGCATAACAGCAGCAAACAGCATTATCATTATCTTTTTTCTCAATTTTCACCCCTATATTTCTGTCAGTTTTCTACCTTATCCTTATACTCCGTTGGAGTCATTCCCGTATTCTTTTTAAATATTCGACTGAAGTAATTCGGGTCCGAATATCCGCACTCACTGCTTATCTCCTTGATACTTCTTGATGGATCCTTCATAAGCTCCTTGGCTTTCTCCACTCTTCTTTCGGTCAGGTATTCAACGAAGTTCTCGCCCTTTTCCTCCTTGAAGAGTTTGGAGAAATAATAAGTGCTTAAGTTTAGCTCCTTGGATATATCATCAAGCGAAATGTCCTTGGAATAATTCTCCTCGATATATTCAAGTGCCTTCTTAATAAGGTGATGTGTATGGTCCACACTTCCCTTGTTGATATTCTCTGCCGCAGTCCTTATCTTATCTAAGTACCAGGTCTTAAGTGCATCCATCGTCGGTGAAGTCATTACATCATTAAGATAGGTGGTACGGCTTCCGAACCTGTAGATCGTGCCGGTTCCGCTCCTATACATGTCCGACTCGGCTCTGAGCACATATTCCAACGCCTTCAGCCTAATGCTCATCACGTCGTCCTTGCTTGTATCAAGCATCCAGTCAAAGAACTTGGATGCGTACACAACCGCCTCATCTGCATTACCCTCCCCAAGGTAATCAAACAGCTTATCCTCTATATCAATCGGATAATTACTTTCATAGGACACCGCTATCGGAAGGTCATCAACATGAGCAACGCTACCATTGGTCGAGTACAGAGCCTTGATGGCATCCTCATAGGAATTGACACTGTCCGCGATTCTGACAACACCTCCTATACCGATCCTGTAATGCGTATCATCTGTCGCGGCCCTCATGGCACGTGCTGCAACCCTGGACTTCTCGATTATATCCTCCCTGTCCCTGTATTTCATTACAGACTCATCATATGGAAAAAACGCGGGAATTTTGTTACTGGTAACATTGCCGACTATCACATCGGGAAAGGTCTCCTTAAGTATCTCTCTTACCTTGCTGTAATAGGTAGTCTGAGCCCTTATCGAGCTTCCGATATTGTTGGTCATGTAATTGTCCTGCTGACTGTCTCCGAAGACAATGACCATCATGAATCCGTATTCGGCTTCGATACCAAGCAGATTCTTATAATTGCTGATATCCTCTTCGAAGTGTTCATGCAATATCAGAGAGAATACGAAGCCATTCTCTATAATAGGAACAACGGTTTCAAGCCTCTCCTTGGTTCTAAGCTCGTTGCGTCTCTTCTCTCTTCTTAAATCCAGTTCCTTAACAGCCTGATTGATAACATCAACAATGGCCTGCTGATTGAATGGCTTATTGATATATTCCATTACACCTAAGTTAATGGCTTCCTTGGCATAATCGAATTTATCGTAAGCAGTAAGTACAATAAAGATAACTCCCGGTAGGAATTCCCTTATCTCCCTCATGGCATCTATACCGTTGATGCCGGGCATCTGAATATCCATAAAGATAATATCGGGTCTGAAGTGCTCTGCTGTCTCAATCGCTGCCCTGCCGGATTTGGCTGTCTCTATTTCGAATTGACCCTCAAAATTCTTCTCAACAAGAAAGGTTAAGGAATTTAAGACGATACCTTCATCGTCGGTTAACATAATTCTATACATTTCCGTTCTCCTTAGTAAGGGGCAGTTTTACAATAAACTCAGTACCCTTGGCCGGGCCGTCACTGTTAATGCTCAGGACGTCATCCCGTCCGGTATATATCTTCAGTCGCTCTATCACATTGGACATGCCGACACCGTTACTGTCACTGTGGTCCTTTGCTATCTTTGATGCATTGCCTGTAAGGATCTTCTCAATATCTTCCTTAAGCATGCCGGCACCGTTGTCCTTAATTGATATGTACACGAACTCAGAATCCCTGGTAATACTTAGTGCGATGTGGCCTTCCCAGGATATATTCCTGATTCCGTGATTGACCGCATTCTCAACTATGGGCTGGAGGATCATGCTCGGAATTCTGACATCCGTCACATCTTCATCAACCTTAGCCTCATAATGAATCTCGCCCGTGAAGCGCACATTCAGGATGTAGATATATTTATCGACAAGCGCAACCTCTTCGCCAATCGTCGCATCCATATTAATCTTCTTAATATTGTATCTGAAGAAATCAGCCATGGTCTGAATGAATTCCACCGTCTTGTCAGAGCCCTCCATCATGGCAAGCTGGGCTCCGGCGTTCAGAGTATTGAACAGGAAGTGGGGGTTGATCTGAGCCTGAAGGTTGATAAGCTCAACCTCCCTCATTCTGTTCTCCATCATGAGCTCATGCTCCTTGAGCTCACTCTCCCTTCGCATGGACGCCCTGATTTCCTGGATATAGGTCTGCAGCCTCATGGTCATCTGCTTAAAGGCCTTACTCATGACTGAGATCTCATCCTTGGCATCCGTATCGTCTATGACTACGTCGAAGTTACCCTCGGCAACATCACCGGCTGCCTCTGATAGTCTGACAAGCGGTGCCATAAGGCTTCTTGTAAGAATAAGAATAACCGTAATGTTGGTAAATGCAATGACAACCAGAATGATGATCGATATCATCTCCATATATTTAAAGGTCGACAACAAGCTGTAATAATTGTCGGTATTCCTGATAAACTGTTCATTGTTTAAGGAATATATACAGGTCTTCAGGTCTCCGTAGAGCACCTCTGCCTCCTCATATAATTTACGGTACTTCTCAACGTTCCTGCCTCGCTTAGCCTGGATCGTATCCCCTGCAACAGACAGATACTTCTTAGACTGATTGACAATATTCTGCTCCATATATCCCTGCGGAGTCTTGGCTGTTGTTTCGGATATCTCTGCTACAATGTCCCTGTATTCCTGGTCATATCTGTAATAATCAGTCAGAGCCTTGGAAGTCTTGTTCTTAAGATATTCCTCTACGGAGCTCTGCAGCAGCCCCAGACTCTCTGACAGCTCATTAAGCCTTACGTTGCTTAAATATATTTCATCAATTCTTTCTATCATCCTGTTTACGCCTACGTATACAGAGATATTGATTCCCAGAATCAGTGTGATCGGGATAATGAAGGTTATCAGGATCTTGGTGATTATGGATGCGTTATTCCACATCTTTTCGAGGATACGGGGCTTAGTTTTCTGCATTACTCAGTATCCTCCTGGCTTCCGCCTTATCAACAAGTTTAATTCCTACCGGCTGATAAGAGTTGGTATATCCATACTCCTCATATTCCTCTAAGGCCTTAACCGCAAGCCTTCCCATATCATCTGTTTTGACCGTAATTGTGGAATACAGTATCCTCTTATCTATGGAGTCAAGAATTGTGTGGTTAACATAATATCCCAGCGCATAGGTATCTCCAACCCTGTTAAGGTCAACGAGAGCCTGACAGGCACATTGGGTAAGCGTACTGCTTAGGAATATCATTATATCAGGGAGGTTTTCCTGCAAAAGCGCACTCCGCACCTCTTCCTCCGTACCAAACGAATCGCGGGAACTGATTCTCTCAAGTTCAATCTTAGGCTTGGTTAAGGAAGTGTATTTCTCCTGAAAGCTGTCCTCTATTGCCAGGGTAAGCACATTACAATCCTCATCAGACATGGAAGAACTGACATAGATAAATACATTCGCAGCATTCATATCATCAGTGCTCATTATCTCGGCTATCTGGGAGGCGTATATATGTCCCAGTTCATAATAGCCGATACCTATGAAGCTCTGTCTTGCGGTATATTCGCTGTCATTCTGCAGAAGTACCACACCGATATCCTCCGATACTGCGTGATTTATGAGTGACTGTGCGACCGCATCATTGCTTCCGCCGTATATTATTCCGTCAACTCCGGAGTTTATTGCCACACGCAGTAAGTCCTTATCCGAATAAGCAAAACTTAAGCTGTTCTTCAGATTCTCGACATATATGTCGTCTTCCTCTGCCTGTTCAAGGGCAGACTCATACACCTCTTTCCAGAAATCCTCATTATCTTCATCCGAGATGAATACATAGTGGGACTTGTAATCCTTGGGGACCATATCCGTACTCTCGCTGATTCCCCTGATAACATATGACAATAATCCAATGGAAACAACAACTAATACTAAAGATACAGATATGCTCAGTAAAAGAATTCTATATGACTTATTTACGGTTCTTTTCTTTTCCTTCATGTAAGTAATAATAACACAAAAGGGTCACATCTGTACAAATGTGACCCTCTGTATTAATTATGTAGCCTATAATCTTATAGATTATGCGAAAGGATTCTCTGTCTTGTAAGGCAGGCTCTTAGGCTGGTTGTAATTGATATCCTCAATCGGAACACCGATGTACTTGAATACCTCGAATAATGCCTTGCCGTAGTGACCAAAGGCAACAGCACCATGATGAGGATAGTTCTTCTCAATAAGTACGTGACGGTAGAATCTTCCCATCTCCTTAATAGCGAATACACCAATACCACCGAAGGACTTAGTTGCTACAGGAAGAACCTCACCCTCTGCAACATAAGCACGAAGCTTAGCATCAGCTGTTGACTGCAGACGATAGAAGGTGATCTCACCCGGAACGATGTCTCCCTCAAGAGTTCCGTTTGTAACCTCAACAGGAAGTGAACGAGCCATGATCATCTGGTACTTCATCTCATGGAATGACAGCTTCTTGCTGCAGGTATTTCCACAATGGAAGCCCATGAAGGTATCCTGGTGTGAATAAGGGAACTTACCCTCGATCGACTCCTTGTACATATCCTTAGGAACAGAGTTGTTAATATCAAGAAGTGTAACAACATCTTCACTGATACAGGTTCCGATGAACTCACTTAAGCAGCCGTAGATATCAACCTCACATGAAACAGGGATTCCGCGTCCTGTGAGACGGCTGTTAACGTAGCAGGGAACGAATCCGAACTGAGTCTGGAATGCGGGCCAGCACTTTCCGGCGATTGCCACATACTCTCTGTAGCCCTTATGTGCCTCAACCCAGTCAAGAAGTGTAAGCTCGTACTGAGCAAGCTTAGCCAGTACCTCAGGCTTCTTGTTACCTGCACCAAGCTCCTCCTCCATCTCCTTAACGATGGCAGGAATCCTCTCATCACCCTCATGCTTATTGAATGACTCGAAGAGGTCAAGCTCAGAGTTTTCTTCAATCTCAACTCCGAGGTTGTAAAGCTGCTTGATAGGAGCATTACAAGCAAGGAAGTTAAGAGGTCTGGGACCGAATGATATGATCTTAAGCTTGCTTAATCCAACAAGTGCTCTTGCAATAGGAAGGAACTCATGAATCATATCTGCGCAATCCTCTGCATCACCAACGGGATACTCAGGAATATATGCACCAACGTTACGAAGCTTAAGGTTGTAGCTTGCGTTAAGCATACCACAGTAAGCATCTCCTCTTCCTCCGCAGAGATCGTTCTGTGACTCCTCTGCTGCTGCCACGAACATCTTAGGTCCTTCGAAATGCTTAGCAAGCAATGTCTCTGAGATCTCAGGACCAAAGTTACCAAGATATACGCAAAGTGCATTACATCCTGCCTTCTTGATATCCTCAAGAGCCTGAACCATATGGATTTCGCTCTCTACGATACAGATGGGACACTCATAGATATCCTCAACATCATACTTAGCTGCATATGCTGCAACCAAAGCCTTTCTTCTGTTAACCGACAGTGTCTCAGGGAAACAGTCACGGCTAACTGCTACGATTCCTAATTTAATCTTGGGTACGTTGTTCATAGTTTTCTACCTCCTTAAAATACATCTATAGTTTACCCTTATTATTTCTTAATGTTTCTTACCTGCAAAAGTGCATGAAACTTAGTTTCCGGCTATTTTATAATATCGAATACCGGCTTAACGGTCGGATATATCTGCTTGAACTGATTATATCTTACGTCATATTTGGCTGTAAGCTCAGCATCAGGCTCTACTGTATCGATAACCTTCACAAGCTTATCAGCTGCTTCCTCAACTGAAGCAAACTCTCCGCATCCGACTGCTGCAAGCATTGCTCCGCCGTATCCGGGGCCTTCCTCAGACTCTATTATGTCAACCTTAATTCCCAGAATGTTGGCAATGATCTTCTTCCAGAGAGGACTCTTGGCTCCGCCACCGCAGATCTTGGTTCTCTCAATCTTTATACCAAGGGACTTAGCTACCTCAAACGAATCCCTGAGTGCAAAGCCGACACCCTCAAGAACAGCCTGATACATATCCGCCCTGGTGGTATCCATTGTCATGCCGATGAAGGTACCTCTTGCATTCGGGTTGTTGTGAGGCGATCTCTCTCCCATAAGATAAGGAAGGAAGTATACATGGTTCTCACCGAGCTTCTCTATAGCCTTCTGTTCTCCTGCGAAATCCTTAGTCTGCATGATCTCTTCCATCCACCACTTATTGCAGCTTGCTGCCGAAAGCATGCAGCCCATCAGATGATAATGTCCGTCCGCATGGGCAAATGAATGAAGGGCGTTGTTCTCATCCACACCGAAGCTGTCTGATGAAATGAAGATTGTACCGCTTGTACCGAGTGAGATGTTACATCTGCCGTCACCTACCGTACCTGTTCCTACAGCTGCTGCCGCATTGTCACCCGCACCTGCTATAATCTTAACTTCTGTTGATAAGCCAAGCTCATCTGCTACATCAGGCTTAAGTGTACCTACAACCTCATAGCTCTCAAATACCTTGGCTAACTGCTCTTCCTTAACGTCGCAGATCTCCATCATCTCCTTAGACCAGCAACGGTTCTTAACATCAAAGAGGAGCATTCCCGATGCATCGGATACATCAGTGCAGTGAACTCCCGAAAGCTTGTATGCCAGGTAATCCTTAGGAAGCATAATCTTGGCAATACGTGCGAAATTCTCCGGCTCCTTATTCTTCACCCACAGGATCTTGGGTGCCGTAAATCCGGTGAAGGATATGTTGGCAGTATATTCGCTAAGCTTATCCTTACCTATTACATTATTTAAATAATCACATTCTTCATAGGTACGTCCGTCGTTCCATAGAAGTGCGGGACGAATAACATTGTCATCACTGTCAAGAATTACAAGTCCGTGCATCTGTCCGCCGAAGCTTATACCTGCAACCTTACTCTTATCGCATTCGCTTAACAGCTCCTTAAGTCCTGCCATTGACTGCTCATACCAGTCCTCAGGCTTCTGCTCTGACCATCCCGGATTAGGGAAATATAAAGGGTATTCCTTAGATACAATCTTATGAATATGTCCTGTCTCATCCATAAGTAACAGTTTAACTGCAGATGTACCTAGATCGATTCCTACGTATAACATGTTAACCTCCTTGACAAATCCCACACATTTTGCGCTTATCTCGTGCACGCGCACGCATTTGTATTTCTATAATATCCCTTTTGTACACTTCTTTCAACAACAAATCGCAAATAATCTGAATTTTAGCAATTTTTCACATTTTTCCAGGCATATATTTGTGCGCTTTGCACGTGCACGGTAATGCACGATTATGCTAGAGTATATTTATATTGAGTGAAGTCCATAAATGGGAGTGTGGATATGGCTACAATTAAACAGATTGCAGAGAAGGCCGGGGTATCGAGAGGTACCGTGGACCGTGTACTTAATAATAGAAGCGGTGTTAACGAAGAGACTGCAAGGAAGGTGCTTGAGATTGCCAAGCTTCTTAACTATAAGCCTAACAAGGCGGGCAAGGCTCTGGCAGCACAGAAGAATAAATTTCTTATAGGTATTATTGTCTTCAGCAGGAAGAATCCGTACTTTGATGATGTAATTAGGGGCTTTGAGGAGAAGGCTGAGGAGCTCACCTTCTACGGGCTTGAGATTATGATTAAGCGTGTGCCCTACAATCATGAGGCACAGATCGATGCAATTAATGCCTGTGTGGAGAGTGGAGTAAACGGCATTATTATCACACCCTACAATGATGAGAGTGTGATCAGCCTGTTAAATAAGCTGATCGCCGGAGGGATTCCGGTTATCACAGTCAACTCCGATGCCGAGAAGGTTAACAGCTTAGCCTATGTCGGAAGCGATTATTACAAATCAGGACGCGCCTCCGCAGCCCTTATGGACATGATGTCAACCGGCAGCATGAATGTGGGAATTATACTGGGTGATTCCAATATCCTGTGTCATTCTCAGCGATATCTCGGCTTCACAAGCAGACTTAACGGAATAAACCGTTTCAATATTATTACTGTTAATGAGAACTTTGATGATGACCTCAAGAGCTTCGAGATAGTATCCTCAATGCTTAGGGAGCATCCTGAAATCAATGCTCTCTATTTTACCGCTGCAGGTGTATACGGCGGCTGCAAGGCAATCAAGGAGCTTGACCGTTCGGACATCCTGGTTATTACACATGATGATGTTTCTACAACAGTAGATATGATGAAGGAAGGGCTCATAACAGCAACCATCTGCCAGCAGCCGAGGTGGCAGGGCGCCAAGTCCTTAGAGCTTATGTACAATTACCTCAACGACCCCGAGATACTCAAGTTCAAGAAATACTTCTATGCCGAGCTCAATATTAAGATAAGCGAGACCCTGTAGGGTGGGTTATTCTGGATTGTTATTTCAGGAAATACTAATTCATTCTTGCAATTACTCTATTGATATGTTAAATTATTCACCGTCAGTTCGAGACCTTCCTGACTTTAAACAAAACTAAAGGAGTAATTTAACATGAAAGATCAAAGGATCAAACTAATCTGTCAGGGTGGCATTATTGCCGCTCTCTATCTTGCGTTGACTCTGCTTGCCAACGCTCTTGGCCTGGCTAACTATGCCGTTCAGGTCAGATTCTCGGAAAGTCTTACAATACTTCCATATTTTACACCGGCTGCAGTTCCCGGACTCTTCGTTGGCTGTCTGCTCAGCAATATTCTGACAGGCTGTGCGCTCCCGGATATTATCTTCGGATCGCTTGCCACACTCATCGGTGCAGTCTCTACCTACATGCTTAGAAACAAAAGCAAATGGCTGGCACCTCTGCCAGCCATTGTAAGCAATGCTATCATTGTTCCCTTTGTATTACTGTACGCCTACGGAATCGAACCCCTATGGTTCTCCTTTGTAACAGTAACTCTCGGTGAACTCATCTCCTGCGGCGTGCTTGGAATGCTTCTTCTCAACGCACTCAAGAAGTATGATAGCGTCTTGTTCAAGTGATTCATATTCTACGCGCCATCAAAAATTGCCGCTGGGCACGCTCTCGCTACTGCGCCAACGCAGCGGATACATAAGTGGGCAAAGGACGCCCACTAAGTACCGGCGTTGTCTTAGTACCCAGCTTACAATTATTTGATGTCGCTTACATCATAGGTCCGAACACGCGAAGTATTCTGCCCGCTGCCCGATAGAGCACGGGCAGTTTCCTGTAATATTGCATATCTACGCGGATGGTGCTTGTTTCGAAGGTGTTTACAAAATCCTTCTTAATATCGCTTATGCCCTCACACTTGTAGAAGAGGCAGCCGATTTCGTAATGAAGGAAGAGGCTTCTATAATCCAGGTTGACAGAGCCAACGGTTGCTATCCGATCATCGGATATCCAGGTCTTGGCGTGAACAAAGCCGGGTTCATATTCATATACCTTTACGCCTGCCTTAAGCAATGCAGGATAATGGCTTCTGGCAATCATATACGGAATTATCTTATCCGGAATATGCGGAAGCAGGATACGCACATCCACTCCGCTTTGAGCAGCATGCTTAATTGCAGTTTCCATGGAATCATCAAGAATTAAATAAGGGCTTGATATCCACACATAGTTGGTTGCTGCGTTTAATATATCCTTGTATACATATTTGGCTAGTGGCTCCTTCCTGTGAGGTCCGTCGCCGTAGGGGATAATCATTCCGTCATTTTCAACCGGATATTGCGTCATGAAGCGGTCGAAATATTCATTCTCAACGCCCATGTTGAAGCGTGCAGCGTTCCACATCTGCAGGAACATAAGTGTGAACTGACGAACCGCATTACCTGTAACCCTTACACCGTTATCCTTCCAATGACCGAACTTCTCGAATTGATTGATGTATTCATCACAGAGATTGAAGCCTCCGGTATATGCCACCCTTCCGTCAATAACCACTATTTTCCTATGGTCGCGGTTATTGTACTGCATGGTAAATACCGGTGTTAATCTTGAGAAGATATGTACCTTGATTCCTGCCTTCTCAAGTGTCTTGTAATAATTTCTCGGAAGCAGCGGTACACAGCCAAGATCATCATATATCAGCCTGACCTCGACACCTTC
>SAMEA3663248__coassemble_260_pt1 | contig 19586 bp, 13 predicted proteins | sample SAMEA3663248__metabat2_high_PE_009 | metagenome-assembled genome bin SAMEA3663248 (sample SAMEA3663248) | pig gut metagenome | biome: pig gut; feature: pig-associated habitat; material: faeces | place: China | collected 2013 | reverse complement strand
CCTTAGCCGAATCGTATTCACAGTTGGTACCCGGGAATACAGGGATAAATACATTGGGCTTAGCGATCTTATTCTTACAGATATAGATATCTCCTTTGGCATCAAAGAGTGGCATCTCTACCGCTTCGCTTCCCTTATATGCCTTATAGGGGAATACCTTACCAAGAGGCTTGCTCCACGCAGCTATTGCTTCATCAATTCCAATCTCTGCACCACCTATTCTTATTATTCCATTATCTCTTACAGTACCGATAAGTTCATAGTCTATTCCGATCTCACCGATTCTGTCTCTGTCAACCTCAACAAGGATGTCACCCATTGCCCCTGTGAAGAGATCCTCAAGGTCACAATCATCATCAAACTCAACACCAAGCTTATTTCCGAATGCCATCTTGCATACAGCCGCAGCCACACCGTACTGGTCAAGTGCATAGGCTGATACTATAACACCGCTTGCTATAAGCTCACTAATTGCAGAATAAAGCTCCTGCACCTTCTCATATACGGGAATCTGATAATCATCCTTCTCAATCTCGAATCTCACAAGCTTGTTGCCTGCGCTCTTAAGTTCAGGAGTAATGATATCCTTGCCCTTGGCTATATCCACCGCAAAGGATACGAGTGTCGGAGGAACATCAATATCATTGAAGGTTCCCGACATACTGTCCTTACCGCCGATAGACGGAAGTCCGAAGCCTACCTGGGCATCGAATGCACCCAGAAGAGCCTGGAAAGGCTGCCCCCACCTGGTCGGGTCATCCGTCATACGCTTGAAGTACTCCTGGAAGGTGAATCTGATATTCTTATGATTACCGCCTGCTGCCACAATCTTAGCCATACTCTCTGTAATGGCATAGATTGCACCGTGATAAGGGCTCCAGCTTGACACATAAGGGTCAAAGCCATAACTCATCATGGTAACTGTATCTGTCTTGCCCTTGCTTACGGGAAGCTTGGCAACCATTGTCTGTGTCTCTGTAAGCTGTGTCTTGCCACCATACGGCATATATACACTGCCTGCACCGATCGATGCATCGAATCTCTCAACAAGTCCCTTCTGTGAACATACATTAAGGTCTGAAAGAGTGGCAAGAAGTGCACCTGCGGCATCCTCTTTCTCCACTGCTTCACGAACTTCGTCGTTAGCGATTTTTCCAAGTGGTGAGTTGTCGGCATTGGGCACCTGTACTGTGACGACTGTCTCCTGATGTGCGCCGTTTGTATCAAGAAAAGCGCGGGATAAATTGACTATCTCTCTGCCTCTCCACATAAGAACCAGTCGTGGCTCCTTGGTAACCTCTGCAACAACTGTAGCCTCAAGGTTCTCCTCCTCAGCGTAGCTTAAGAACTTGTCAACATCTGAAGGATCAACAACCACAGCCATTCTCTCCTGACTCTCTGAGATCGCAAGCTCAGTTCCGTCAAGACCCGCATATTTCTTTGGCACCTTATCAAGGTCAACCCTAAGTCCGTCAGCAAGCTCACCAATCGCAACGGATACACCACCGGCACCGAAGTCATTACACTTCTTGATAAGGGATGCTACCTCTTCTCTTCTGAATAATCTCTGAATCTTACGCTCTGTGGGCGCATTACCCTTCTGAACCTCAGCTCCGCAGGTCTCAATGGAGCTCTCTGTATGAACCTTGGATGAACCGGTTGCACCACCGCATCCGTCACGACCTGTACGACCGCCAAGAAGGATGATGATATCACCCGGATCGGAATTCTCTCTCTTTACACATCTTCTCGGAGCAGCACCCATAACGGCACCAATCTCCATACGCTTTGCCACGTAGTTGGGATGATATATTTCCTTAACATAGCCTGTGGCAAGACCAATCTGGTTACCATAGGATGAGTATCCTGCTGCCGCACCTGTTACAAGCTTCTTCTGCGAGAGCTTGCCCTTGAGTGTAGCTGATACGGGAACTGTAGGATCTGATGCACCGGTCACTCTCATGGCCTGGTAAACATATCCACGACCTGAAAGCGGATCTCTGATGGCACCACCAAGACAGGTAGCTGCACCACCGAAGGGATCAATCTCTGTAGGGTGGTTATGTGTCTCATTCTTGAAGAATACGAGCCACTCCTCGGTCACGGGACCGTCGCCGTAATCCATCTCAACCGGCACTATAACAGAGCAGGCATTAATCTCGTCGGATACCTCCATATCCTCAAGCTTACCTGCCATCTTAAGCTTCTTCATACCCATAAGGGCTATATCCATGAGACATACATATTTATCATCTCTACCCTTGTACATCTCTTCCATTGTATCAAGGTAGCTCTGATAGGTTGTCTCAATAGGCTCTCTGTAATCGCCCTCTGTGAAGGTCACATCCTTAAGCTCTGTAGAGAAGGTGGTGTGACGACAATGATCTGACCAGTAGGTATCCAGAACCTTGATTTCCGTCATGGATGGATCTCTGTTTTCCTCACCCCTGTAATAATTCTGAATATGCTTGAAATCGTTGAAGGTCATTGCAAGACCCAGGCTGTCATAGAGGCTCTTTAATTCAGTCTCCTCCATATCCTTGAAGCCATCGATTATTGCCACATCCCGAGGCTCATCATACTCTGTAACAAGAGTATCCGGCTTAGCAAATTCGCACTCTCTTGAGTCTACCGGATTGATGCAGTAATTCTTTATTCTGTCAAGCTCCTCATCGCTCAGCTCACCCTCGATCACATAGGTAACCGCAGTTCTGATAATAGGATTGCTCTCTTCGTTAAGGAATCGCACGCACTGAACTGCCGAATCCGCTCTCTGGTCGAACTGTCCGGGCAGGTATTCCATGCCGAAGTACTTCTCCTTATCAGACATAGGGAACACTTCATAATAGATATCATCTACAGGCGGCTCACTGAAAATCATTCTGCAGGCCTTCTCAAAGGTTGCATCATCCAGTCCCTCAACATCATAACGGATAAGCTCACGCACGTTAGTCACCGAGGTAAGACCAAGATAATCTCCTATGTCCTCCTTAAGCTCCCTTGCCTTTACAGCATATGGCGCCTTCTTCTCAACGTAGATACGTTTGACAGTACTCATTAGTATTATTCCTCCACTCCTACAAATCTGCTTAACATTATCTTAAGCTCACTGTCTATCTTTTTCTCACTGATCCCCATTGTTCTGGAACAAATCTTCATTCCTTCAATGGTATACATCATATCAATTGCCAGAGCCTTGGGGTCATCACAGATAAATTCACCGTTCCTGACTCCCTGAATAAGTATCTTCTCCAAAGCCAGAACCTCTGCCTCGAATCTGGTCTTTGTGATACTGTTTATCTTCTTGTCTCTGCAGTAAAAAGCATATTCATACACAGCAACGCTCAAGGACTTTCTGCTCTTAAGAATCTCCTTCTTCTGCTCCCTTAAGAACCACATAAGAATGTCGCCGGCACTGGCGTCACTGATTGATGTGACAAGACCGTCATTATCATTCTCATCCTCAAGCTCGCCCTCCATAGCAAGCACATCTCTAAATACGGCTTCTGTGGAGTCATAGTACAGATACAGACCACCCCTGCTAATCTGCGCCTTCTCCACAATATCCTTCATCGTTACATCCTTAAAGCCCTTGAGTGCGAACACCTCTCTTGCAGCCTTAATGATATGCTGTTTCTTACTATCAGCTCTTTCGCTCATAATACCTCCCACATATGAGTGAACCGGACTCTCAATTCCTTATTCTAACATATATTATCTTCTTTTTCATCCAATTTACGATAAGTTTAAGCTTATGCTATAATGTAAATAAATCTATCGGTTATGGAGGATTAGTAATGAATTCACAATCCTTTACCAAGGGTAGCAAAATATTCGTTGCATCTGACATAAACTTCACAATGGGTTTGATCATTTCCGGAAGAGTAGCTATTACTGTCGGCAATCATCAGATAGTGTTAAATCCCGGCGATATTGTCGGAGCTCTTGACTTTGCACAAAATACTTACAGTTTTGAGTATGTAGCACTGTCAAGCGTCGAGATGATTCCGTACATCTTCAACGAACAGAAGGGTCTGTGGAGTCTCCTTCAGTCCGATGACAAGCTGCTTGGTCATCTCTTCCGTTCCTTCCGCGTACAGATTGGAGAACTTATCTCTCTGTATCTGTCGCTTAAGAATGACTACGATTCTCTCGGTGAGTTCGTTAATTCGTTGTCTAAACGGTATCTGGCCATGTGTCAGATTCTGCAGATCAAGCCTAAGCTACTGCCCGCTTCCGGCGACATTGTTCCCCTGTCCGGTCAGCTGCCCTTCTGGCTCACGGAGTATTATTCCTCGGTGAATGAACTCCTTAATGAACCGAGCAGACTTTCAGCAGGCTTTGCCTTCGGCTTTCTTGCCAAGAGTGCCCAGGATATTGCCATGCTGAATGGTCAGATAAGGTCCATGGCAGGCAACATGGCAGGCTACTCTGCCCTGTTGATCAACGAGTCGGGTTTTGACTTCTATGACATTTATTCTCAGCTTTATTTCAAGGCCAGGGACCTTGGCAACGACCCGGTCTTTGTCCTGAATACCCTTAATCAGATTCTGGCAAAAGTGCGAGAACTGGGTGTCTGCCCTGCGACACTTATCGATGCCAGACAAAACGAATTCAACAACCTGTCCATGCCAATGGTATCAAGTGTTGAATCCTCGGTATCCAATGCGGTAACCACGGCTAAGCTTTCCAATGCCGTTAATGAGATTCTGGAATTTGCCGATACCGTCAATTCAACCGCCGGAGAATTCAGACGCTGTATCGATGCCTACAGATCACTCGACAACAGAGACTCAGAATCCGCTGATGTTGTGGACCTGAAAAAGAGGCTCACTTCGCTATTTTACATTATCTACTCAGATGTGGTGACTAAGGCAATAAAGCAGGATACAGTACCTGTGGTAATTAAGATGTTTATTAACTTCGGCTTCGTAGACGCCGAGCTTGCCGGAATGAACAATGCAATCGAGCTGTATGAGATAGCCGATAAGTTCAACGGCAACCCCTCGATGGGGATATACACTATGCTTGAGTGGTTCAAGGCTGTGTTTGAGGGGCGTAAGCTTCCAAGCCGTAATGAGTTTGCGGTTGATTACGCCAAGTATGTGAGGACGCTTGTTAAGGAAGGTCGTATCAGTATCGCTTCTGAGGAGGAAATGTTAACCAACGGTCGCGAGAAGATAATATACGAGCTCAACAACATGTTTAACAGTGTCAACAGGATGACCTACGGACGACCTCACAGCTTCTGTCCCGTGCTTTCGGAGAGTAATCTCCTTAAAAACCCGAAGCAGCTGCTCAGCTCACCTGAAAAGCTTCTTGACTGTATTAATTTCTATAAGGATATTGATTATTCGGTATTCTTCCATGAATATAATTTTGAGGATTATAAGTTTGGAATAAAGGAGACAGTCTACGCAGATATAAGACCGGACATCATTCTGACTCCCAATGTCGGTAACAGAGTGGTTCTGTGGCAGGAAATTGAGGGCATGAATCGCCGCTCTCCCGGCAGAGTCTGTATATCGGCTTTGTACGCCGACAACCTGAATCGAGGCATACTCCGTTCCTTCGCCGAATTCAGATGGGAGATGTGCAAGAGGGATAACGGCATGCGCTGGAGCGATGTTACCTCGCACTGTCTCACCGGTGAATACTATGACTACGCGCAGTTCTACAGCAAGAATAAGGAGCTGTCGATCGATGCAAAGGATAAGATACGCGAAAACCTAAAGAGGTGCCGGAATAACTATAAAGAATTGTTTATCAATGATTATATTAACTATATGATCTATGAGGTTCAGGGAAGTGTCAGACTCAACAAGGTGGTCCGGGATATATTGTTTAAGTTCGCCCCACCGTCTATGCCCTTTAGGGAGAAGCTGGCTACCAACCAGTTATTTGACGAAGTCCTGCAGAAGATCCGAATCGAACAGGGTCAGGCTCTCCACCGTCTGGATGTGATCGAGACCAAGTATCGCCAGGCCGGCAAGGACATCCCCCGTGAAATCGAGCACAAGCGAGCTTATGTTACTAGGTAAGCACTGCTTGACAAAATATATACATAAGATATACTGATTTAAGTTGATAAATACTGAAATGGAGATAATATATGGCAAAGACATTACTTGAGCAGTGGAGAGGCACTGCATATTCAGAAACAGCTAACAAGGGAGACCTTCAGAGACTTTGGGCTGATTATTTCGAGAAGGAGAAGAACATCTATATCTCACTCTTATCAGAGCCTGATACAGAAGTAAAGGGCAGTGTTAAGGAGCTTGCCGATAAGTACGGAGTATCCCTTATGATTATGGTTGGTTTCCTTGACGGAATCAATGACAGCCTTGTTGAAGCCAATCCTATCGAGGAGATGGATGAGGATACTGTAGTATCACTTAAGTTTGATAAGGAACTTCTCTACAAGAACATGGTTGCAGCAGGTGCTGACTGGCTCTACTCTCTTGAACAGTGGAATGATATCTTCACTCCTGAGCGCCAGAAGGAATTATACAAGGAACAGAAGCGTAGCACCACAATTGTTAATGAAGCAAAGGTATATCCTAACGACCCCTGCCCATGCGGAAGTGGTAAAAAATACAAGAAGTGTTGCGGCAAGAACTAAGCCGTCTAATCAAAAATACATCGGAACGCCATGAATCCAAGCGCTTCCGATGTATTTTTTAATTTGTCATTTATTAAACATCGGAAATATTATTTTCATCCGATTCCGATGTATTTCCCCTCTTATCTATTGTAACGCCTCCTAAGGAGGTATTTCGTTTGCTCCACCTGTCATAAAGGTAGATATTAATCCACAGCAATATGGGAATAACTATTGTAAGCCCAATGCTTGCCATGAAGTAGCGTCTCCAGTTGGGGATGTCAAGTACTGCAGTCACTAAAGTCAGTACATACATTAATACAAGTACTATACCTCCGACAAGTGCCAGTATACGTCTGATTATTTCCCTTTTCATATCATACCTCCAAAAGCTCATTAAACTGCTCTATCGGAATAGGCTTTGAGTAGAAATAGCCCTGTGCATAATCACAGCCGACATCCTGAAGGAAGGCAACCTGTTCCTTGGTCTCGACACCCTCGCAAACTACAGACAGATTAAGTTTCTTGGCCATATCTATGACGCTTGGAATAATAATCTTCTCATCAGGATCGTTCTCGAAATCCTTAAGGAAGTCCTTATCAAGCTTAAGTACATCAAGCGGAAGCTTAGTCAGAACATTAAGGGAAGAATATCCCGACCCGAAATCATCCATAGATACCATTACACCAAGTTCTTCTCTAAGCTTCTTCATAAGGACAATAGTATCGTCCATCTTATCGGAGAATACCGTCTCGGTAAGCTCAAACTCCAGATACTGCGGCGGAATCTTATACTTGGTCAGAAGAGACTTGATATAATTAACAAGCTCATCAATAGACATCAGATGTACTCTGGATACATTGACAGATATCCTTACCACCTTCTTGCCCATATCCATTCTCTTACGAATATACTTACATACCTCATCATAAACATAGAAATCCAGAAGAGTGATGCTCTTATTCTTCTCAAATACAGGAATGAAGTCATTGGGGAAGATAATCCTGCCATCCATCTTCTTCCATCTTATGAGAGCCTCTGCTCCGTCAATCTGATTGGTGCTCAAGTTGACCTTGGGCTGCATGTATACTACGAATTCATGATTGCGGAATGCATTCTCCATATCGCTTGCATACGCAATCTCACTCCTAAGCTCCTCACCCATCTCTTCACTGTAGATAATAACTCGTGGGCTATCCGGAAGCTTGGTTCTCTTACGTGCGACATTGGCATTGGATATGATATTCTTAAGCGGAATCGGCTGTCCGCATATTGAGAAGATAGAAATACCCACATCCAGATAAAGCTTGCTGTCGATATACTGCATCTGAACCCTGTCAGAGAAGTTCTTACCTTGCTGCTCAATATATTTCACCAGTTCTTCGTCTGTCATATCACCAACCTTGGCAAATACGACAATATTATCAGAGAACACTCTGGAACCGTATATAAAGAAGGCCGACTGAAGCTGAAGTTCATCTGCCAGGTTCTTAAGAATGCTGTCACCGGTTTCATAGCCATAGGTCTCATTGACATATTTGAAATTACTGAAATCCATATAGATAAAGGCATATCTTCCGTGAGGTGCATTCTCTATATACTCTGTTGTCAGATTTATGAACTTCTCATACATGAGCAGTCCCGTTACGGAATCATAGCCTGTCAGTCTCTCAACCGTATTGGAAGCATCCTCATAAGCTTTCATCTTAAGCAGGTAGCTGGATACAACATTGGTCACTGCCCGGATTACGGTAAGCTCCTCATTACTCCACTCTCTCACCTTATTGTAGTCCACAAAGCTGACATCTCCTGCAAAATCACCCTTGTCATAGAAGGCGCATCCAACATAGGACATGACACCATCTGCAAGCAGTGACTGTCTGAGTACATTGCTCTGCGCTTCAGCCACATCATTATATACTATCATGTTATTGTTGTTTCTGAAGCTCTCAAGCATCATTGCCCACTGGGTAAGATTGAGTTCGACACCCTCTTCATTCATGTCCTTGTCTTCTTCGAAGCAACAGGCGTATATCATTCTGGTCTTTAATTCTTTACCTATTCTTACCCTGATTCCGATTCCGGACAGATCAAGTCTCTTGGCAACCTGACGAATCAGAAGATTGATAGCCGAGTCTGTGTCCTTCGATTCATCCATAAGCTTAAAAGCAAGCTCAATAAGTGAATCCGAAGTACCCTCATCTCCTGTAATCAGGTGATTCAGACGATAGGCCTTCATATCTATTTTTCCATACTTATCTTCCTTATTCTCGTTATAGAAGCTGTATGAGTTCACGCCCTTTAGCTTGGCATAGGCCATGGCCTTCTCTGCCTTGTCAAACAACACATCAAAGTTATCTCCGTCAATGGGATAGATTGCCGCACCGATACCCACCGAGCTTCCAAAGCTTATCTCCTCACCGACATAGGTCTTACTGATTACCTTGTGAACTTCATTAATCTTCTTGACTATATCATCCAGACCGCCTACATGCTTCATGAGTATGACATACTCATCCCTGCCGACACGACCCAGAATATCTGAAGAATAGAATATTCTGTCAAGATCCGACGCAATATTCTTCAGCACCTCATCACCGAAGGTCTTACCCATCTTGTCATTAAGAATGCCGAAGTTGTCCACATCCATCGTGATCAGAGCCGCAGTCTCCCGGTTATTATTATCCTTCTGTTCGCTCAGATAATCATTGATAAGTTCACGAACATAGTCATATTTATACAGCTTGGTAAGAGAGTCTCTCTTATTCTCATCCGCAGTTCTAAGCTCCAGCTTCTTGCGGTCATTGATGTTCTCAAGATATCCGATAACCTTGGCGGGATTGCCGTTATCATCCGCGATAATACTGCCTTTAACCCTGTACCAGATATAATCCGCATTGCGATCCCTGAGTCTCATATCATACTCAATATCGGCAACACCGTTCCTGCAGTCTTCAACAAATCTGTCAAGAATAGCAAAGTCCGCGAACAGAACATACCTGTACTGCTTGGCACTCTCATGGAAATTGTCAATATATCTTACATTCTCGTAGCCTTCCTTGGATGCCCTTGCTGTCATGAATCTGTCCTCATTGACATCATATTCGAAGATACGTCCATTGGTAACAGAGATAAGATTAATTAGTTTGCGTCTCTCCTCCAGTACCTCACTGACTCTCTTATTCTTATTCTTCTCTATAACATATGATGCAGCAACAATAAAAATCATTGCCGACAGAAGATACAGCAATGCCCCGAGTCTGGCATATAAATTACTAATGGGAATATCGCTTACATAAGCGCTAACAAGATTAATTCCTGCCAGAATAACGGTACCTGCACAAGACAGTACCGTATATCTCGAGGAATACAGAGAAATAGACAGAATTAAGAAAGGGATTGCAACAAGTACTATGCTGTCCTCCCTGACAAACCATACAACTATACCAAAAAGAACAAAATACAGAAAAAGCGCATAGTATTTTATTCTGTTGAAATAATTAAACATGCAGTAACCCTAACCCATAAAATAATATATACATTTTACCATTATACGCGCCTGACTACTATGGTTCATAAGTACCACACAGGCCAAACAGTACACGTCGCACACTGACGCACAACGCTGTGCGGATGTTCATGTGAAAACGAGGAGATATCGCTTTTCTCTAAATTGACAAAAAAACAAGGAGCCTGACGGCTCCTTGTTAAAATCACACAAACTATAAAACTGATAATTCATTATTTACTTAAGCTTACTCTCTCTGTGAATGATATCATGTCGGCCGGGACCGTTGGATACCATGGTAATTGGGTATCCAATCTGTTCCTCTATGAATTCAACATAGTTTTTGCAGTTAGCCGGAAGTTCTTCATAGTTCTTGATTCCTCTGATATCACACTTCCATCCCGGAAGCACCTTGATTACAGGCTTAGCCTTCTCAAGAAGTCTTGTAACAGGGAATTCTGTTGTAACCTCTCCGTCAATGTCATAGCCTACACAAACAGGGATCTCATCAAGATAACCCAGTACATCAAGTACTGTGAAGGCCACGTCCGTGGTGCCCTGCAATCTGCAGCCATACTTACTTGCTACACAGTCGAACCATCCCATTCTTCTTGGTCTTCCCGTGGTGGCACCATACTCACCACCGTCACCGCCTCTGCGACGAAGCTCATCTGCCTCTTCACCAAAAATCTCTGATACGAAGGCACCTGCACCTACTGCTGACGAATATGCCTTACATACCGTAACCACCTGCTTGATCTCATAGGGTGGGATTCCCGCACCTATTGCACCATAGGCAGCAAGTGTAGACGAAGATGTGACCATGGGATATATTCCATGATCAGGATCCTTAAGTGTTCCAAGCTGTCCCTCGAGAAGAACTGTCTTGTTCTCCTTAAGTGCCTGATTAAGGAAAAGCGAAACATCACATACGTAAGGAGCAACCATATCCCTGTACTCATGAAGAGTATTCAGTATCTCCTTAGGATCCATCTTCGGCTTATGATACATATGCTCGAAGAGGATGTTCTTCATCTCAACCACACGTTCAACCTTCTCAGCAAGGATATCCTCATCGAAAAGCTCACTGACCTGGAAACCGATCTTAGCGTATTTATCTGAATAGAACGGAGCAATTCCCGACTTGGTAGAGCCGAATGACTTGCCTCCAAGTCTCTCTTCCTCATACTGATCAAGCAGAATGTGATAGGGCATCACAATCTGTGCTCTGTCAGATACAAGAATCTTGGGAGCAGGCACACCCTTATCAACAATTGATTTAATCTCATTGAAAAGAATGGGAATGTTGAGTGCCACACCATTACCGATGATACTGGTCGTATGTCCGTAGAATACTCCACTCGGAAGAGTGTGGAGTGCGAACTTACCGTAATCATTGACAATAGTATGTCCCGCATTGGCACCACCCTGGAATCTTACGATGATATCGGCGCTCTCGGCAAGCATATCCGTGATCTTGCCCTTACCTTCATCACCCCAATTAGCTCCAACTACCGCTTTTACCATGTTAATCCTCCTACCAGTCTCACAGACTAGACATTAATTTCTGCTTTTACACCAAGCAGTTCTTTATTATCATCCAGAATCGGATTGATTACATCTCTTAAGAATACTTCAACCTGTCTTGTGCTTCTGCCCACATATTTGGCAGGGTCCATACTCTCCTTAAGTTCCTCAAGAGTAAGTCCGAAGGCCTCATCTGCAGCAATGAGTTCAAGAAGATTGTTGTCCTTGCCCTCTTCCTTAACAGTCTTGCCCGCCTGCATTGAAAGTGTTCTTATTCTCTCATGAAGTTCCTGACGGTCACCGCCTGCCTTAACGGCATCCATCATGATGTTCTCCGTTGCCATAAACGGAAGCTCTGCCATCATATGCTTACGGATAACCTCGGGATATACCACAAGACCATCTACAACATTTAAGCAGAGGTCAAGGATACCATCTATTGCAAGGAAACCTTCGGGAATTGAGAGTCTCTTGTTAGCCGAATCGTCAAGAGTTCTTTCAAACCACTGGGTTGCTGATGTGATTGCAGGATTGAGCGCATCCACAATAACATATCTTGACAGAGAAGCGATTCTTTCACTTCTCATGGGATTTCTCTTATAAGCCATGGCTGATGAACCAATCTGATTCTTCTCAAACGGCTCCTCAACTTCCTTAAGATGCTGGAGAAGTCTGATATCATTACTCATCTTGGTAGCAGATGCAGCAATACCCGCAAGAACATTGAGCACTCTGGTATCAACCTTACGTGAATAAGTCTGACCTGATACATATACACAGGAATCAAAGCCCATCTTCTTCGCAATCATCGGATCGATTTTATCTATGGTCTCCTGGTCACCGTTAAACAGTTCAAGGAAGGAAGCCTGAGTACCTGTGGTTCCCTTACTTCCAAGAAGCTTCATTGTTGAGAGTACATAGCATAAGTCCTCATAATCCATCATGAATTCCTGGAGCCAGAGTGTCGCTCTCTTTCCTACGGTTGTAGGCTGCGCAGGCTGGAAATGAGTGAAAGCAAGCGTCGGCTGTGCCTTATACTTATCAGCAAAGGAAGCAAGCTCCGCCATTACACTTACAAGTTTCTTCTTAACAAGATTGAGAGCCTCTGTCATAACGATGATGTCTGTATTGTCACCAACATAACAGCTTGTTGCTCCAAGATGAATGATTCCCTTTGCCTTGGGACACTGAACACCGTAAGCATAAACATGGCTCATAACATCATGTCTGACCAGTTTTTCGCGCTCCTTAGCAACATCATAATTGATATCGTCCTTGTGAGCCTTAAGTTCTTCTATCTGCTCATCAGTTATGTCAAGTCCAAGCTCCTTCTCCGTCTCGGCAAGAGCAATCCAAAGTCTTCTCCAGGTTCTGAACTTCTTATCAGGGGAGAAAATGTACTGCATCTCCTTGCTGGCATATCTTTCCGATAACGGACTGTTATAGCAATCTGTACTCATATTGATTCACCTTTCATCGTATTCTCACAAACATTTTTAAGTATACGATACATAATATATTCTTTCAAGTGCGACAGCTGGTATTTAGCCCCCGGGACCATAAAGAATTAACGTAGTGTATCACCACGATATAAACCCTCAAAGCCGTCAGGAATTAAACTTGCCGATGAACTCCCTGACTCTTGTATTATCACTTGTAAAAATCGCCTCCGGACTGTCATCTGCGACAACAATACCATTCTCAATAAAGACAATCCTGTCAGATACCTCACGGGCGAACTGCATCTCGTGAGTAACAATGATCATGGTCATATGTTCAGCTGCGAGCTGCTTGATTACCTTCAGTACTTCTCCGGTCAATTCAGGATCCAGTGCAGAGGTCGGTTCATCGAAGAAGAGAATCTCCGGCTTCAGTGCCAGGGCTCTTGCAATGGATACCCTCTGTTGCTGACCTCCGGAAAGTTCACATGGATAAGCGTCAGCCTTATCTGATAGACCGAATTGGTCAAGAAGAGTCAGTGCTCGCGCTTTTGCCTCATTCCTGTCCACATGTGCCACACTGACCGGCGCATCCATGATATTCTTTAGAACCGAATAGTGCGGAAAGAGATTGAAGTTCTGAAATACCAGACCAAAAACCTTGCTAATTTCCTTAAGTTCCCTCTTGGGTGCGTATACCGCGTGACCGTCAACAGTCGTCGCTGCCTTCCTGCCCATGTAGATGATCTCACCCGAATCAATATCGTTTAGCATCGTTGCACACCGAAGCAGCGTTGACTTACCGCTTCCTGACGGACCGATAATGGACACCACCTCGCCTCGAGAGACGCTCAGGCTGATATCCTCAAGGACTGTGACACCGGCAAAGCTCTTATGTATTGAATTAAGTTCAAGAAGCTTATCGCTCATAGTCCCTCCTTATCTGTAATATGAAAGCTTCTTCTCAAGAGCTTCCATGGCAAATGCAACAACGTAGTTAAATATGAAATAGAATAGTCCCGCCACCATCAGTGCACTTACACTCGCCTGCTTGGCTGCTATCTGCTTGGCAATGGTGAACATCTCGGCTACCGCAATTACGAAGGCAAGTGAGGTGTCCTTGACAAGGGTTATTGTCTCATTGGTGACAGGCGGAAGAATTCTCTTAACCACCTGTGGGAAGATAATCTTGAAGAAAGTCTGAACCCTGCTATAGCCCAGTACCTTGGCCGCCTCATACTGACCTATGGGGATCGACTCTATTCCCGCTCTGTATATCTCCGCGAAATATGCCGCATAATTAATGGAGAAAGCAATAATTACAGCAACGAATCGATAGGACTGGCTTATCTTTATTCCGAACACATAGAAGGGCGCAAAGTATACTACGATCAACTGAAGCATCAGCGGTGTTCCTCTCATGATCGCAATATATATCTTAACGATTCCTTTGATTATTCCGTTCTTTGACATCCTTCCGAATGCCACAACAAGTCCCAACGGAAGGGAGAAAAGCAGCGTCAGCAGAAATATCTCTATCGATACCACCATTCCGCCTGTCAGCTGTGAAAGCATTGTAGCCATAAATCCTCCGACATAAACAAAAACAGGGCGCCCTCAGGCGCCCTTAAAATATTACTTACCTAAGCAAACACTGTCTACAAGACCGTAATCTGCATATTTCTCAGCAATCTTTGTGAAAGTGCCGTCTTCAACCATTTCCATAAGTGTTGCTTCAACCTGATCCTTCAGTGAATCATTGCCCTTAAGAAAACCTACCGCATACTGCTCAAGAGCAAGTGCTTCATCAAGAATAACGTATGCACCGTCTTCTCTTGAAGATACCTGGAACTTAGCTACTCCTATATCAAGTGCAAGTGCATCAATGGCACCGGCCTCAAGATCCATGAAGCCTGTATTGTAATCAGCATACTGTGTAAGGCTTGCAAAGCTTGCTGCAAGTTCTGCATTAGCCTCATCCTCAAGTGCTGCAAGTGCTGACGAATCCTTCTGAACGCCAACGTTCTTGCCTGCAAGGTCAGCCAATGAAGCAATACCTGAATCTGCTGCAACTACGAATACCTGGCTGTTATCAACATAAGGAACTGTCCATGTGTACTGGTCCTCTCTGCCGTTAATGGTGAATCCGTTCCAGATACAGTCAATTGCACCGCTTGAAAGCTCCATGTCCTTGGCATCCCAGTCGATAGGCTGCTTCACAAGCTCCCAACCGTTTCTTGCACAAACCTCAGCCGCAAGGTCAAGGTCAAAACCTACATACTCACCAGTAGCTTCATCAAGGAAACCGTAAGGTGGGAATTCTGCGTCAAAACCAACTGTAAATGTTGTTCTCTCATCAGTAGCCTCAGCTGTCTCAGCTGCTGCCTCCTCTGTTACCTCAGCCTGAACCTCTTCTGTCTCAGGTGCTGTCTGGGTATCGCTGCTCTTGCTTGTGCATGCAACAAGACCCAATGCCATAGTCAGAGCTACAGCCATTGTCACAAACTTCTTCATAATATGTCCTCCTCTACTCTGTTAGCACAATAAAGCGCCGTTACAATAGTACCCTAACCTGACAAGCCTTGTCAACCTGCAAAAGCGCTAATATTCACTATATCGGTTCACCATATCAAGGGCTTCCGAAGAATACTCAGGATACTGCTTTACGAATTCCTTAAGCTCGTCCTTTCCGTCCTTGGCAAGTCTCTTATTATAATCCATTCTGGCTCTTAACTTCTGTCTCTGAAGTATGTGTGCATGTCTGAGTTCTACCATCTCATTGCGCTCAAGTATTGCCCTGGGGTTGTGAAGCCAGGCATATACATCATTAAGCTGATATTTCCTCAGTCGCTTCAGTAGCTCCTGCTGATTAAAGCCAAGCTCTTTTTCATTAATCTCATGGCTCTCTCTCAGGGCACACTCTTCCTTATACGTTTTCCACAACTTTTCCAAATCCTTGGAGCCTGCCGTGTTGTACTTGGTGCACAGATAATCCAGCAGATTGGCATTATTGACATATCTTATCTTAACCGTGTTGTGCAGAAGTATTACTCTGTTTAGGTCCTTCTGCGCCCTGGTAAGTTCTCTTGAATCATCCTGATACTTGATGCACATGGCAAATATTGCAACAGAAGCCACAAGAACCGTGATTATGTTGCCTACAGTTGTGTCCATCTCAAATCCAAAGCGGAGGATCACCAGCATGATGACGCACAGAATAGCCGCGAAGCCGCAGATTATAACCATTCCCCTCAGGTTATTCATCTCTCTTCTCAGCTCAGCCTGGTTGTAGAGATAGGCATGCTTCTCTCCATCAAGGGTCTTCATATCGGACCTGACCTTACTTCGGTATTCTTCCGCCTCCCTGATATCTGTGATAGCCTTGGGAATCTGGTCTTCCATTCTCTCCATGACCCTGAACTCATCCTCAGTCATCGCGCTTTTCTTCATATCGTATTCTTTGGTCTGATCCTCGTAGTAGAGGATTTTCCTTGCGGCATCCTGGAGAACGATCTTCTCCTGAAGCGGGAGCGCGTCTATCTCGTCCATATCCTTAAGCGTCGCCGTGACATTGTTGTACTCGGCAGACAGCTTGTCAAGCTCCATCGACGCATCCCTCACCTGCTCAACCAAAGAACGCAGATACTTGCTCCTCTGGACATCATCGCTCATCCTGAAGAGTTTCTTCTCATTTATTATATTTTCCCAATCCCATTCGAATTCTTCCTCGTCGCCCTCGTCAAGCTCCATATCAAGGAAGTCATCCTCCTGGCTCCTAAAAAGCTTGGACAGTATGGTCTTCTTGAATTTCATGGCCACTCCTATTTCCTGCAGCACTCGCGATACTCTTCCTTGAGTTCATTCGTCATGCTGACAATACCGTCATAATACGCATTTCCCTTGGCCTTCAGCGACGACACCTCTTTGAAGAACTTATTCTCAGGCTGTGCCTCCCAGTTGGTCTTCAGTATCTCGCATCTTCTCTCAACCTCAAGCGAATCTTCATATGACTCCCTGTGCTCAGACAGATATTTAAGATAATCCTCCTGGCTAAGCGAGAGCTTGTAGGCTGTCAGCATACTTAAGTAATTGTCCTCATTCGGATAGTTCTCATATGCAAGTTCAAAGGCCTTTGCAGCCCTGGCAAAATCGAATAATCTGCACCTTGCCACTCCCATGTTATGATACACCTCGGCTCTGAAACGTACCTCACCCACGCTCGAACTCGAAAGGATTTTCTCATATTCATCTATGCTCATGACTATTCTGCCGGCATTAAGCAGGCCGTCAGCACGAATCTTCCTTCTCTCATTGAGTGAGAGTCTGGTATTTCGGTTAATGGCACTTTGAAGCTCCTCCCACTCCTCGGCCGAATAATATCCTATATTCTTACTAAGCAGCGTAACGAATTTACTTAATGCATCGAACTTGCCACATAGCGTGCCTACCTCTTTGCCAAGAGATTCAAGAGAGCATTCATTAGCTATCCATTCTGCCAGATGTATCTCAACGAAGCTGTCATCGAGAATATAAGCATTGGTCATGAGATAATAACACAGCTCCTCTATCGAAAAAAGATTAATGCCGTCTTCACTTACAAAATATGGAGTTTTAGCAAGCGTCCCTTCACAGACTATGACATTACTCATATTACTCATCCTTATTAACCGGATTCAGGTCAATCTTCTGCGTAAACAGCTGATTGGTTGATTTAAGGAAGTCCCCAAAGCCCAAATCCGTCACATTAACCCTAAGCTCTGTCTCGGACTCCATCACAAGCTCAAGCCTGATTCTTATAGCCTTGGGCTCATGCTCCTGCAATCCGTCCAGTATTATTTCCACATTTCTAACATTACGTCCGTCCAGTGGTGTAATGGTAAGCACAAAGGAATTGCCTCTGTCAAGAATCACATCAACCATGGTTTTTGAATCAAACCAGTTCTCGCCTCCATCAAGTAATGCAAGGTATTTGAACTCGTCGCCGCATTTTACCTCCATGCCTACATTGGCAATCAGTTTATCCTTGCCAAGGAAGATAATCTTTGCGTTTTTCCCACATAGGCCCAGCTTCTCGCGGCAGGCATATACGGCACCCCTGCTGTAGAGATTGTTGCCCTTGAAGGCACGTCTTCCCCTGCAAAGCTCACCAATGGAAGCCTTCATCCAGTCACCGTCAAAGCCGTCTCCGAGCAAATATGAAGAGCTGACGATGCTGCTGCCGATGCTGTCCTTAATGATAGCTAAGAAGGCATTGTCCGTGTTTCTGCCCATCTCCTCGGGAACATAGGTCTTAAGGGTGGTCAGGGCGACATTCGGCCTTGTGTTGGTGTTCACACGGAAGTGGTACACATTCATGGGACCCTTGTCATATTCGTATACAAGCACATCTCTCTGCCACAGCTCCACGGGCTGATTGATACAGTAGTAATATATGCTCTCTTCCCTGCCCTGGTAGGCGCACTTAACACCGGACAGCCCGAGATTGAGTGATACCGCCTCCAAGACCTCTATAGACCTCGAGGTAAGTGTCGGCACGGTGAACATTATACCCTTAATACTGTCCTTATTCACTTCACCAAAGAGCAGCGCCAGAGTTCTCCTTACGAAGAGAGCTAACAGCGCAATAGGGTCAAAGTCCTCTCCGCCGACGCTCACATTATCACCGATAAGTGCCCTCTCCCACAGTGAATAGACCATCTCGCCCTCATCCATAGAGCTGTAGTTAATAGCCTCTCTTCCGACGAACCACTGATTCACCTCGCCCCTCTTGAACAGACAGGCAGGGATGTTGTAATCCTCGCTGTCCTTAGTCAGGCTCAGTGTACGAGCCATATCATCGGATTTGCTCATATAGCTTATCTGCGCATATTCATTTGACAAATCATAACCGATAACCACGGCTTCGCCTAATCCAAACATTTTATCTTACCTTAAACAGATGATTGGTAATGTATTCCTTATACTTATACTCCTCTAAAAGTTCAAGAGCCGTATCGTAATCCTTAAGGGTTGTCGCTATCGCAATGTCATTGATCATCGAATATTTGTCGACATTCTCCTCATTGTCCACATCGTTGCGACTAAGTGTTCCGCTCTCGGTTAACGATTCCTCTCCGTCTTTATTCTCCACAATATAATATTGCAGAGTCTCTCCGAAGAACAGCAGGAAGGACTTAACATAGACTCCTCCATATACCGGAACCATCTCCTCCCTGGTATAGCCCCGGCCATCACCATCCTCAGACATCATGTAATTGATGGTTACCTTAGCTCCCTCATCTGCCGTATACTCTAACATGGTGTAGCCGGATATCTCCATCGCTTCCTTGGATATGCTCTTATATTCCTTCATAAAGGGCATCACGATTCCATGACCCTTATATAATATATGGATATACTTTATTATGTGAGGTCTTATGGTTTCATCGATAAGTCCCCTGTTCTCGGGTAATGAATAATGCTTCAGGAAGGAAAGCATACAGCACAACGGAAGCTTGCCCTCATTCTCAT
>SAMEA3663248__coassemble_252_pt1 | contig 19761 bp, 19 predicted proteins | sample SAMEA3663248__metabat2_high_PE_009 | metagenome-assembled genome bin SAMEA3663248 (sample SAMEA3663248) | pig gut metagenome | biome: pig gut; feature: pig-associated habitat; material: faeces | place: China | collected 2013 | reverse complement strand
AGATGGAGACTCTCTATGAGGTTGGCTTAGGTTATATTAAGCTCGGACAGCCTTCTACCACACTTTCGGGAGGTGAGGCACAGAGAATCAAGCTTGCAACGGAGCTTAGCAGAACGGCCACAGGCAATACTATATATATTCTGGATGAGCCTACAACAGGACTCCATTTTGCAGATGTGGACAGACTCTGTTCAATCTTATCCAAGCTTACAGAGGCAGGCAACACAGTGGTGGTGATTGAGCATAATCTGGATGTGATTAAGACAGCGGATTATATTATTGACTTAGGCCCCGAAGGCGGAGACAAGGGCGGAACCGTTATAGCTACAGGAACTCCCGAAGAGGTTGCACAGGTAGAGAAATCCTATACGGGACGGTATCTAAAGAGAATGCTAAAGTAATCCGGGATTTGGACCGATATTTATTAAAATAGGTCTGTTTTCGACTAAATCCCTTTTAATATGAAACTTTTTTTTGTATAATAAAGTGATATTTTGTTTAAAGGTCCGAGAAAGGGGTTTTATATATGCAGGCAACAGACATTGGAATTGATTTGGGTACAGCGAGTATTCTCGTGTACATCAGAGGTAAGGGTGTAGTACTGAAGGAACCTTCAGTAGTGGCATTTGATAGAGATACCAACAAGATTAAGGCTATAGGTGAAGAGGCCAGACTTATGCTTGGTCGTACACCGGGTAACATTATCGCGGTAAGACCGCTTCGTCAGGGTGTAATCTCCAACTATGAGGTTACGGAGAAGATGATGAAGTACTTTATCCAGAAGGCAGTGGGCAGGAGAAGTCTTCGTAAGCCTCGTATCGCGGTATGTGTTCCCAGCGGTGTTACACAGGTTGAGAAGAAAGCAGTTGAGGATGCAACCTATGTTGCGGGAGCAAGAGAGGTTGCCATTATCGAGGAGCCCATTGCAGCAGCAATCGGTGCGGGAATCGATATCGCCAAGCCCTGCGGTAATTTGATAGTAGATATCGGTGGTGGTACTACTGATGTAGCAGTTATTTCGCTTGGTGGTGCTGTTGTAAGTGATTCCATCAAGATAGCAGGTGATGACTTCGATGAAGCAATCGTAAGATATATGCGTAAGAAGTATAACCTGTTGATCGGTGAGAGAATGGCTGAGGATATAAAGATCAATATAGGTTCAGCCTTCAAGAGACCTGAGCCCGTATATTATGATGTTAAGGGACGTAATCTGGTTACAGGTCTTCCAAGAGTACTCAAGATATCAAGTGAGGATACAGAGGAAGCCTTAAGAGAGACAACCTCCAAGATTGTAGACTGTATCCACAGTGTACTGGAGAGAACTCCTCCGGAGCTTGCTGCGGATATAGCAGACAGAGGAATTGTTCTTACAGGTGGCGGAAGTTTACTTAACGGTCTTGAAGATTTGATCTGCTCTAAGACCGGTATCACAACAATGACGGCAGAGGAGCCTATGACTGCCGTTGCTATAGGAACAGGCAAATATGTCGAGTTCCTGTCAGGCTACAGAGAGTCATAGGATAGGAGATCTTCCTAAGGAGAATGTATGGTTAAAGGCTTATATACTGCTTATACGGGTATGATTAATGAGCAGAACAGGATGGATGTTCTGACCAATAACCTGGCTAATGTGGATACCAACGGATACAAGAAGGAGGGTGCTACAAGCCAGGCCTTTGATGATGTCCTTATGTATAAAATTAAGGATTTGTCCGAGGCAGGAAGATTAAGCAAGCGGATCGGAACCGGCAATCTCGGTGTTAAGATCGGCGAGAACTATACAGATTATTCTCAGGGCTCGCTTAAGATCACGGGTAATACCTGTGATTTTGCAATAACGGGTGACGGATTTTTCAATATAGAATTTACGGACAAGCAGGGCAATACAAGCACCAAGTATACGAGAGACGGTGCCTTCGTACTCAATACCGAAGGCTATCTTGTTACCAAGGACGGTGACTATGTGCTCGGAGCAAACGGAAACAGAATCAAGCTCGATCCGACTAAGGAGATTAGAGTGGATGTTGCCGGTGACATCTACCAGGACGATGTAAGACTTAACAGAATCAAGCTTACTGAATTCGAGGATCACAATTATCTTAAGCACTACGGCGAGAATTATTACGAGCCGGTGGAGGGTGCCAAGGAAGCAATCTATGTCGGACAAATAAGACAGGGATATATTGAGACCTCCAATGTTCAGGTGGTGGATGAGATGGTTGAGATGATATCCGTTTCAAGACAGTATGAGAGCAACCAGAAGCTTATCACAACAATAGACGGCACACTGGAAATTGCAGCTAATCAGTTAGGAAAAGTATAATTCTGCCGATATAGATATTGTAGGTATATAATTTGACCGCCGGAGGCGGTCAGTAGCATCCAAGGAAGGTTACTTGGAGGAAATATATGGTAAGATCATTATGGTCAGCTGCCAGCGGTATGATTGCGCAGCAGACAAACCTTGATACAATAGCCAACAACCTGGCTAATGTTAACACCACGGGTTATAAGGCAGAGGTTGCCGAGTTCAAGTCTCTTCTGTATCAGACAATGCAGACTGAGACAACCACGGCCAATGGTGAGAACAAGCCCATCAGCGCACAGGTTGGACTTGGCGTTCGTAATTCGTCAGTTACTTCTCTTTTCAGACAGGGTTCCCTTCTTGCATCAGAATCAGATACCTGCTTCGCGATTGAAGGTAAGGGCTTCTTCGCTGTAAGAGATGTTGACGGAAGTCTGAAATATACCAGAAACGGTAATTTTATATTCAATACAGACGGTGCTAATCGGTTGACACTTGCTACCTCGGACGGTCTTCCGGTGCTTGATACCACAGGTAAGCCAATTACAATAAGTACCACTCAGTATTCTGCCAGCAAGATAACGGTTGATAAGGACGGAAGACTCTGTTATCCGGATGAGGCCAACAATCCACAGCCCATCGGTATTCAGATAGGTCTCTTCCAGTTCGCTAACCCATCAGGTCTTGAGAAGGTGAATGATACAATGTATAACGTGTCTGCAGCCAGTGGTCAGGCCATGAACGAATCAACCTCACCCAATCTTGACAAGAGCCGTGTAATCCAGGGATATCTGGAAGGTTCGGGTGTACAGGTAGTTGACGAGATGGTTAATATGATTGTTGCCCAGAGAGCATATGAGATGAACAGTAAGGCAATTACTACTACAGATCAGATGATGGAGATAGCCAACAATCTTAAGAGATAATTGAGGTAGCCTATGAGTTCAATTGATTTGGGAGGTTTAAGCGGAGTATATTCGGATTATTCCGCATTGACGAGCGATAGTCTAAAGAATGATAAGATAAAGAATGCAACAGGTTCTGTCAGCAAGGATTCAACAGATGAGGAACTGATGGATGCATGCAAACAGTTCGAGTCATATTTCCTTGAGCAGGTATTTAAGGAGATGTGGAAGACAACTGAGCTTGGAGACGAGGAGCAGAACTCTTCAAGTGAGAAGCTGGTTGATTTCTTTGGTGAGAACATGATTCAGGAGCTCGCAAGCGAATCAACGGAGAACAACAGCCTTGGTCTTGCTCAGATGCTGTATGAACAGATGAAGCGTAATTTGTCAGAATAGATTATCAAGCCACCGTTTACCGGTGGCTTTTTTATCAGGGAGAAAGATTTGGAAGTAATAAAGGGTTACGTAGACCATTTCCTGTATTATAACGAAAGCAATACATATGGCGTTCTGGAGCTTGACACAGAGGATGATGATGTTATATGTACAGGCCGATTTCCGGGGCTGACTGAGGGAGAGACCATCGAGGTGAGCGGTGAGTGGGTGGATCATCCAACCTACGGAGTCCAGCTCAAGGTGTTAAACTACGAAATAATTGAGCCAACCGATATTCTGGATATGGAGAGATATCTTGCTTCGGGTGCGATCAAGGGCATAGGTCCCAGTACGGCCAAGAAGATAATCAAGCATTTCGGAGAGGACACCTTCAGGATTATAGAAGAGGAACCGGAGAGACTCTCGGAAATCAAGGGAATAACAGAGCGTAAGGCCATAAGCATAGCGACACAGATGTCTGAGCGTCATGAACTCAGGAATGTGGTTATGTTCATGCAGAAGTATGGAATATCCAACAGCATGGCTATAAAGCTGTACGATGAATATGGAAGTCAGATAAAGAGTATAATACTTAATAACCCATATAAACTTGCGAGAGAAGTGAACGGTATCGGCTTTAAGAGAGCGGATGAAATTGCTGCAAAGACAGGCGTTAAACTGGATTCCGAGTTCAGAATCCAGTGCGGCATAATCCACTGTCTTAAGGAAGCGTCCACTGACGGACATACCTATCTGCCAAGGGAGGAGCTTATCCGCTCAGCCTATGAGCTTCTGGGGGTATGCGAGAGTGATATTGAGAGGCAGCTTGATGAGCTGAAGATAGAGAGACAGCTGATTGAGGTTAAGTCAGAGGACAGACTTAACATATATCTCTCCGAATATTATCAAATTGAGAAAAACTGTGCCGTTAAGCTGCTGACACTGACGCGATATTCGGACAGAATAAGTGCATCAGAGCTTGACAGGGAGATTAAGAGCATAGAGTCAGAGCTTGATATTGAGCTTCATGACCTTCAGAGAGAGGCAGTAATTAAGGCTTTAAGTGAGGGTCTGTTCATATTGACCGGAGGTCCCGGAACCGGTAAAACGACGACTATTAAGAGTATAATCTCAGGCCTTGAGAGGAGAAACCTTCGTTTCGTTCTGGCTGCGCCCACGGGAAGAGCGGCCAAGAGGATGTCGGAGACGACAGGCTATGAAGCAAGCACCATACACAGACTGTTAAGTATTAAGCACAATCCCGAGGAAAGAGCGGATGCATACTTTGAGATGAACGAGGACAACCCTCTTGATGTGGACGCAGTAATAATCGATGAAGCGTCAATGGTTGATATCTTTCTGTTCAATTCTTTGCTAAAAGCCATAAGTCCCGGATGCAAGCTTATAATAGTCGGCGATTCCAACCAGCTGCCCAGTGTAGGTCCGGGTCAGGTACTTAAGGATATGCTCGATTCGGGAGTATGTCCGAATGTAGAGCTTAAATACATATTCAGACAGTCTAACGAGAGTCACATCGTAACCTATGCTCACATGATTAACAACGGTGAACAGATTGATTTTACGACAAAATATGAGGATTTCTTTCTGTTAAAGCGGGATAACTATGAGGAGATCAGGCAGGCACTGCTGTATCTCATCTGTGAGAAACTTCCAAAGCATTTCAATACCAGTCCTATGCAGATACAGGTACTGACACCGATGAAAAAGGGTGCGCTGGGAGTATGGGAATTAAACAGGATCCTTCAGGAATACATCAATCCGCCGTCTGACAAGAAGGTAGAACTTGAGTATGGAGAGAATATCTTCAGAGTCGGCGACAAGGTTATGCAGACGAAGAACAACTACGACATGGAGTGGGATATTATGTCAACCTATGGAATATCAGCTCAGAGAGGTAAGGGCGTATTCAATGGAGATATTGGAATAATAGACCATATTAATAAACCGTCAAGATTAATAAGAATTACCTTTGATGACGGAAGAGAGGCGGAGTATTCCTACGAGACCTTAGAGGAGCTGGAGCTTGCGTATGCAATCACCATTCATAAATCTCAGGGAAGTGAATATCCGGTCGTGATAATGCCGCTTCTTGGAGGGCCTAGGAGTCTGCTTTACAGGAATCTGCTTTATACGGGAGTCACAAGGGCAAAGGACTGTGTTGTTATACTGGGGAGTGAGAACACGGTAAAAGAAATGATTCGGTGCGAGAACGAGAACAGGAGATACACCGGATTGGCCGCAAGGATAGGGGAAGTAGAAGGGATATAAATGTTAATCAGAGCGCTTTTTCCAAGGCGTTGCCCTATCTGCGATAAGGCTATCATGGAAGAGGAATACATCTGCCCCGGATGTGCGGTAAGGATCAGACCGATTCACGGGGAAAAGTGCATCAAATGCGGCAAATCCATACCGCATGGCGGCAACTGTATATGCTACGACTGCAGCAGGAAGATCCACTACTACGACAGGGGCTTTGCAATCTTTAATTACGGAGACGTAAAGCAGTCGCTCTACCGCTTCAAATATAACGGAAGGGCTGAATATGCGGCCTTCTATGCCCTGGCGGCAGTGAAGGAATATGGTGAGATTTTAAAGGATTTAGGGCTGTCTGCAATAATTCCGGTTCCGATACACAGAACAAGATTGAACCAAAGAGGATATAACCAGGCTGAGGAGCTGGGAAGGGAGTTGTCGAAACTAATCGGCGTGCCCTGTATATCCGACTATCTGATACGCAGAAAGGCTACCAAACCACTTAAGCTTTTGGATGAGGAGGAACGTATTAATAATCTCAAAAAAGCTTTTATTACAAGGTCAAATGGTGTAAAATTAAAGTCTGTAATAGTAGTGGATGATATATATACTACTGGGGCGACAGTTGATTCTATTGCTGAGGTTTTAAGGGGTGACGGTGTAGAGAAGATCTACTATCTTGCTGTGGCTATTGGCAAGGGATTGTAGGAGGTTATTTATGGACGTACGCACATGCAGAAGGTGTAAAAAACTATTTAATTATTCTATGGGTCCGATTATCTGTCCCGCATGCAGGGAAGAGATGGAAGGGATGTTCCAGGATGTTAAGAAGTATGTCAGGGAGAACCCCCATTCGGATATGAGAACTGTTGCAGAGGAGTGTAATGTTGATATTAACCAGATCCGTCAGTGGATCAGGGAAGAGAGACTGGAGTTTGCAGAGGATTCTGCTGTTATGCTTAACTGTGAGAAGTGCGGAAGAAGCATAAGAACGGGACGATTCTGTGAAGAATGTAAGAACAATATGGCAAGAACCTTCGGAAGGGCAACGGCAACATCAGCTCCCGCCAAGGAGGAGACGGGCAGTCAGCGTACCTCAAACAGAATGAGGTTCCTGGATAGATAGGTAATCATATGATAAATGAGAAGAAGGTCATTCTTATGACCAAGCTGGCAAGCTTTGAAGCCAGGGAAGGTAAGAAACTTTTGCCCACAATGACATATTTCAGATCTGATTATATAGGATCCCAGATGCTCAAATCCTTTATTGCGGGAACAGTATCTCTTGTATGCATTGTTGCGGTTTATTTGTTCTATAATTTTGAAGTTATTATGGCAGACATATACAATATTGACTACATCGCTACACTTAAGCGGGCCGGTATTGTATATGCTGTTTTGATGTGTATATATTTGGCCATAACCTATTTGGTTGCAGTATTCAGGTATAACAGAGCCAAGAGCGGAGTGAAGAAATACATGAAGGCTCTGTCAGTATTAGAGAAAATGTAAGAGGTAGATATGTCCGGACTTATCGAGATTAAGGAACAGATAAAGAGAATATATATCAGGAATGAGGTATTCATTACCCCTATCCTTAAGTTTGTGCTGGCACTTATCGTATTCGGAACCGTCAATGGACAGATAGGATACTATGAGAAGATAGACAGCCCGGTTATTGTGCTTATTCTTGCGCTGCTCTCAAGCTTTCTGCCACTTGTGGTCACATCTCTTATCGCGGGTCTGATGATTCTACTTCACCTGTTTGGACTTGCCATGGAGTGTGCTCTTGTTGCGGGAGTAGTTATGCTTCTCATGTTCATTCTTTATCTGCGACTGGTACCCAAGGAGGCAGTGGTTGTACTTCTGACTCCCGTGCTGTTCATGCTTAAGGTGCCGTATCTGATACCCATAGTAATGGGACTGGTTGGAACACCGCTTTCGGTTGTGTCGGTTTCGTTTGGAGTGGTCCTGGCCTATATTATTGAATTCGCCAACGAGAATGCCACTACAATAACGACACTTGATGACGGTAATATGATATCGAGAATACGCTTTATCGTGGATGGTATGCTCGGTAACAGGACTATGTTTATCACGGTAATTGCATTTGCGATCACCGTTGTACTTGTATATACATTACGCAGAAGGTCAGATGATTATATCTGGACGATTGCCACCATTGCCGGTGCGGTATGCGATGCACTCATCCTGTTAATCTGTGACCTTGTTATGGGACTTCAGTTCTCAATACCGGGAATAATACTTGGCAGCATCCTTGCCGTTGTTGTCGGTATTGTGCTTCAGTTCTTCGTATTCCATCTTGATTATGAGAAGACGGAGAATCTGCAGTTTGAGGATGATGATTATTATTACTATGTTAAGGCAGTACCCAAGGTATCTGTAGAACCGCCCAAGAGGACTGTGAAGAGAATTAATTCTGCACAGAGTGGCAGTGCTCAAAGACCACAGCCTGCAGCAAGAAGACCTCAGAGCCAGTCACAGGCTCAGGGCAGAAGCCAGGCGGGCAGAACGGTTCATACAGCCAACGGAACAACAAAGACAATGAGAAAATAAGGTATGGATCAGATTCAGTCATTTGCAGAGAGATATTTAGTCAATCTGCATATTCCGTCAATTAATATACCGGACGTTGTAGAGATTCTCATTATATCGTTCTTGGTCTATAACATTATGGTATGGATTAAGAACACAAGAGCATGGTCTTTACTCAGAGGCGTTATTGTAATTCTTGCATTTATTGTGCTTGCCTACCTCTTCAACATGACCACCATACTCTGGATAGTGAAGAATGTCTTCTCGATCGCGGTCATAGCGATTATTGTCGTATTGCAGCCTGAATTACGTAAGGCATTGGAAGAGCTGGGACGTAAGAACCTATTCTCATCCTTTATCAAGCTGGACAGCCATGGTGCGTACGGTCTGTTCTCGGACAGAACAATTAAGGAGATTACCAAGGCTTGTGTGGAGATGGGAAGGGTCAGAACCGGAGCTCTTATTGTTGTGCGCCAGAAGGATGACCTCAGCGAATATAAGCAGACAGGAATAGATGTTGACGGTATTGTGACCAGTCAACTTCTTATCAATATCTTTGAGAAGAATACTCCTCTTCATGACGGAGCTGTTATTATCGAGGGTGACAGAGTGGCTTCTGCGACCTGTTATCTTCCGCTCTCGGACAACATGCGTCTGTCCAAGGAATTGGGAACCAGACACAGAGCTGCTGTCGGTATGTCCGATGTGAATGATTCGATGACGGTAATCGTATCGGAGGAGACCGGACTTATTTCGGTAGCATATAACGGAGTTCTTGCAAGAGGACTCAACGCAGAGGAGCTGGAGAGCCAGCTGACCACCATCCAGAATAAGCCTGTGGAAGAAGAGAAGAAACGTAAGCTTTGGAAGGGTAAGGTATCTAAGAATGAAAAAGTGGATAACTAACAACTTAGGCCTTAAGATTCTTGCATTGCTTGTGTCCGTAGGCCTCTGGATAATCGCAATTAATATTAATGACCCCGTGTCCGAGAATACCTATACCGTCAATGTTTCATTGCAGAATGCCGGTGTACTGTCAAGTGCGGGCAAGTATTTTGAGGTAAAGGATAACAGTGACAGGATTAAGGTAGTAGTCAGGGGAACCAGGACAGCGCTATCACAGTTTAACCAGGCAGATATAGTTGCCACAGCTGACCTGTCCAAGATTACCGAGGACAATCTGGTTCCGATAGACTTAAGCACCACCAAGCAGAGTGACAAGATTGAAGGGATCCGTTCAGATTCCCAGTATGTCAAGCTTGCTCTTGAGGACGTAAGAAGACTGCAGATGCCGATCGAGGTTAAGGTGCTTAACGATCCTCAAGACGGTTATATCCTGGGTTCAACCCAGACAAGCCAGAACGTGGTAATTATTTCAGGTCCCGAATCGATCATCAATCAGGTGGAAAGTGCCGCGGTTGAAATTGATGTATCGGGCGCAACAACCGATGTTAAGATTTCGCTACCCATTCATCTGTATTCAAAAGAGGATGATATCATAGATACCACTAAGGTAAATATGAGTGTACAGGAGATATCTACAACAGCTTCTATCCTTCAGAAGGCTGTTGTTCCGCTTATCGCAATCCCTCAGGGAACACCTACACAGGGATATGTGCTTAACGGCATAATAGAAGGTCTGCCTACTGAGATTACCATTGCGGGCAAGTCCAATATAGTAAGCAAGATCCCATATATTGATATATCCGAGTCTCTGGATGTAAATGATATTTATCAGAATACAAGCTATGAGATCAACATCAATGATTATCTGCCTGACGGAGTCAGCATGGTAGGTAATGTAGGCAATAACGGAATTCTTGATATTTCCGTAGGAGTTGATAAGGAGAGCGAGAGAACCATAGTTCTTGATCCGGAAGCAATTCAGGTGATCGGCGTCCCGGAGGGCTACTCGGCAACGGTAAGCGATCTTGAGGATGATGTGGAAGTACCTGTATCAGGATTAAAGAGCCTGCTTGATACGGTTGACGAGAGCAAACTTGTGCCGGTCATCAATGTAGATAAATACTTAAGCAATAACGGGCTGACGATAGAGAAGGGTCATATAGATATTCCTCTTGATATTACACTGCCTGATAATGTCAGACTGTCAAGAGAGGTAAAGGTTAGAATTACAGTAACTGAAGAATAAAGGGAGAAGGAATAATGGCTAGATTATTTGGTACTGATGGCGTAAGAGGAGTTGCGAACGAAGAGCTTACTCCATTGCTGGCTATGCAGTTAGGACAGGCCGGAGCATATGTGCTCACTAAGGAAAAGGAGCATAAGCCGACAATTATGGTAGGCTGTGATACAAGAATATCGGGTGACATGCTTGCCAATGCTTTGATGGCAGGTGTCTGCAGCGTTGGTGCCAATGCGGTGTATGTCGGAGTTATGCCAACACCCGCGATTGCTTATCTTACCAAGAAGTACAAGGTTGATGCCGGAGTAGTAATCTCTGCATCACATAATCCTGTTGAGTTTAATGGAATCAAGTTCTTTGACGGAAACGGATATAAGCTTAGCGATGAGCTTGAGGATGAGATCGAAGCCCTGATAAAGAGCAACATGAAGGATGTCAAGTTCCCGACAGGTGCACAGGTTGGAAAGATCAAATACAGAACCGATGCAAGGGAAGAATACATTAATCATTCCATCAAGGCTGTTCCGGTTGACCTAAGCAACCTTAAGATTGTGGTTGACTGTGCAGAAGGAGCCAGCTTCTATACCTCGATTGAGGCGCTGAAGGAACTGGGAGCTAATATTATTGCCATACATAATATGCCGGACGGAACCAATATCAATGCCAACTGCGGTTCTACCCATATGGAAGAGCTACAGGCAAGGGTTGTATATGAAAAGGCCAATGTAGGTCTCGCCTTCGACGGTGATGCAGACAGACTGCTTGCGGTTGATGAGAAGGGCGAGATAATAGACGGTGACCAGATTATGGCCATTATCGGCAATCATATGAAGAACAAGGGTACACTTAAGAAGGATACCATCGTTGTAACTGTTATGAGTAACCTGGGCTTCACCATTATGGCAAGAGAGAACGGCATCAACACCGAGCAGACCAAGGTCGGAGACAGATACGTTCTTGAGAGAATGAGAGAGATTGGTGCAAGTCTTGGCGGAGAGCAGTCAGGACATGTGATCTTCCTTGATGAGAACACCACGGGAGACGGTCTGTTAAGTGCCCTTCATCTACTTGAGGTTATGGTAGATACAGGTAAGCCCTTATCAGAGCTTGCGAATATTATGACAGTCCTTCCGCAGGCGCTTGTTAACGCCATGGTTCCCAATCATAAGAAGGACAGCTACATGGAGTATCCCGAGATAGCTGAAGCTATTGCTAAGCTTGAGGAGAAATTTTCAGGTGAAGGCAGGGTGCTCATCAGACCTTCCGGAACGGAGCCCAAGGTTAGGGTTATGATTGAAGGCAAGAACCAGGATGAAATCAATAAAGATGCTAAAGAACTTGCAGAATTGATTCAGAATACCATTCTGTAATATAGCATTTTAGCCCTTATCGTGATACAATATTAGCGGTGCCAAGTCACCGGAACTGGAGGTAAATATATGGTTAGTCAGAAAGTGGTTATAAAGAATCCTACAGGACTACATCTGAGACCGGCAGGCATCCTATGCAAGGAGGCCATGCAGTTTAAATCCTTAATAACTTTCTCTTTCAGAGAGACAACAGCTAATGCGAAGAGTGTCCTAAGTGTTCTCGGCGCCTGCGTGAAATGCGGTGATGAAATCGAGATCGTATGTGACGGTGAGGATGAAGAGGATGCACTTAAGGCCCTGGTAACAGCCATAGAAAGTGGATTAGGAGAGTAATGTTTAGGCCCACCAGCTTTAGCCGGTGGGCTGTTTTAATATGCAGAGGACAGTAAGATGTTAAATTATTCAAGATATGAGAAGAATCCGGTGCTGAATTATCCGGAGAGAGAATGGCCGAACAAGGAGATATCCAAGGCTCCGATTTGGTGCAGCGTTGATTTAAGAGATGGTAATCAGGCTCTTATCGACCCAATGCAGGTAGACGAGAAGATAGAGTTTTTCCTGTACTTATGTAAACTGGGCTTTAAGGAGATCGAGATAGGCTTTCCTTCAGCCAGTCAGATAGAATATGACTTTCTTCGTCAACTCGTTGACAGGAAGCTTATCCCCGATGATGTGTGGGTACAGGTGCTGGTTCAGTGTAGGGAAGAGTTAGTCGACCGCACTTTTGAATCAATTGAAGGCATTAAGAACGTAATTGTTCATATTTACAATTCTACATCAACCCTACAGAGGGATGTGGTGTTCAATAAGAGCAAGGAAGAGATTCTTAAGATTGCCGTGGACGGTACCAAAATGGTGAAAGAGCGTGCGGCTAAATTCCCCGGCAACATCAGGTTAGAGTACAGCCCCGAGTCCTTCACGGGAACAGAGGTTGATTATGCTCTTGAGGTTTGTGAGGCGGTTAAGAAGGAGTGGGGGCCTACCCCTGAGAATCCCATCATCATCAATCTGCCTTCAACAGTTGAGATGACTACTCCCAACGTATATGCAGACCAGATTGAGTGGATGAATAAGCATTTCACAGACAGGGAGAGTATTATCTTAAGTATCCATCCTCATAATGACAGAGGAACGGGAATAGCCAGCTGCGAACTTGCACTTCTTGCGGGCGCAGACAGAGTAGAGGGCACACTCTTCGGTAACGGTGAGAGAACAGGTAATCTGGATATCATGGTTGTGGCCTACAATATGTTCTCACAGGGTATAGACCCGGGACTTGCAATTGAACATATTAATGAGTCAATAGAGATATATGAGAGATGCTGTAAGATACCGATTCATCCGAGACATCCATATGCAGGTAAGCTTGTATTTACAGCCTTCTCAGGAAGCCATCAGGATGCTATCAACAAGGGCGTACAGGCGATGAAGGACAGAGCCAGCAAGGTATGGAGAGTACCGTATCTGCCTATCGACCCTGCAGATATCGGAAGAGAGTACGAGCCCATCGTTCGTATCAACAGCCAGTCAGGTAAGGGTGGCGTAGCCTTTATCATGGATATCTACTTTGGCTACAAGCTGCCTAAGGCTATGCACAAGGAGTTTGCCAATGTTATCCAGCTTCTGTCAGAGAAGCAGGGTGAGGTATCTCCCGATGAGATCTTTGCAAAGTTTAAGGAAGAATATATTGACAGGAAAGAGCCGCTTCACTTTAGGAAGCTTCGTGTTGAGGACTTAAGTGACGAGGTTGAGACAAGCTTCGATACCAAGGTTGATGTGACATATACAGACCATGGTGTTGAGAAGGTAATGAGTGGAGTTGGTAATGGACCTATCGATGCTGTTAAGCGTGCGATAATGGAGAGCATGGGTCTGGATATAAAGATCTTAGATTACTCAGAGCATGCACTTCAGTCAGGTTCTAATTCCAAGGCTGCTGCATACATTCACCTGCTCGACGTCAATACAGGTCGCGTGACCTACGGTGTAGGCGAAAGCAGTAATATTACCAGAGCGTCAGTTAGAGCGATTTTCTCAAGTCTGAACAGACTGGGACTTGGAGATTGATTTTACCCACGAAGGAGGGAGAGCTATGAAGAGAATTGGAATGCTTACAAGCGGTGGAGACTGTCAGGCACTCAATGCTGCCATGAGAGGAGTGGTTAAGTCTTTACTTAACAGTGGTGAGGACGTGGAGATATACGGCTTCCTCAATGGATACAGAGGTCTGATTTACGGTGATTTCAAGATGCTGACAGGAAAGGATTTCTCGGGAATCCTTACAGTGGGCGGTACCATTCTTGGTAGCAGCAGAACTCCCTTTAAGACTATCAAGGACCCGGATGAGAACGGACTTGATAAGGTTGAGGCAATGAAGCAGAATTATCATAAGTTAAAGCTTGACTGCCTCGTAATCTTAGGTGGTAACGGTACACATAAGACAGCTAATCTCTTAAGAGAGGAAGGTCTTAATGTCATCACACTTCCTAAGACAATTGATAACGATCTTTACGGAACAGATATGACCTTCGGATTCCAGAGTGCAGTTAACATTGCTACAGACTGCATAGACTGCATTCATACAACGGCTTCAAGCCACGGACGTATCTTCATCGTGGAAGTAATGGGACATAAGGTTGGATACCTTACGCTCAATGCCGGAATGGCAGGAGGAGCGGACATTATCCTCATTCCTGAGATTCCCTACGACATTGATAAGGTTGTTGAGGCAATTAAGAAGAGAGAGCAGAACGGCAGCAGATTCACAATTATCGCTGTTGCAGAGGGTGCAATGAGCAAGGAGGATGCTAAGCTTGGCAAGAAGGAACGCGAGAAGAAACGTGCCAAGAGTATCTATCCTTCAGTATCGTACGAGGTTGCAGCCCAGATTCAGGAGAGAACCGGTAACGAAGTAAGAGTAACAGTTCCGGGACATACACAGAGAGGTGGAAGCCCCTGTCCTTACGACAGAGTATTCGCAAGCCGTCTCGGTGCTGAGGCAGGAAGACTTATCCTTAAGGGTGAGTACGGTTTTATGGTAGGATACAAGAACAGAGAGATAGTCAAGGTTCCGCTTTCCGATGTTGCAGGCAAGCTCAAGATGCTTGACCCAGATGCAGCTATTATTAAGGAAGCCAAGATGCTTGGCATCAGCTTTGGTGACTAAGTTACCGGGGAACAAAGATATAGATTATGCCGGGGCGATATGTCCAAGGCTTAGATTAAGTAAGTAGGGAAACAGATGTCATACGTTGCATTATATCGTAAATTCAGACCCGACAATTTCGCAGACGTCAAGGGTCAGGATGCGATAGTTACTACTCTTAAAAACCAAATAATATCAGACAGACTGAGCCATGCTTATCTGTTCTGTGGGACAAGAGGAACCGGTAAAACAACGGTGGCCAAGCTGTTAGCCAAAACGGTAAACTGTGAGCATCCCATTGACGGTAATCCGTGCGGAGAATGCGCAAGCTGCAGGGCGATAGCCCAGGGCGCCAGCATGAGTGTCACTGAGATAGACGCCGCAAGTAACAACGGTGTGGACAATGTACGCCAGATTATAGAAGAGGTTCAGTTCCCACCGGCAGATGCAAAATTCAGGGTATATATCATAGACGAGGTTCATATGCTGAGCGCAGGTGCATTCAATGCACTGCTCAAGACTCTGGAGGAGCCGCCGTCATATTGTATATTCATTCTGGCAACCACTGACCCGCAGAAGGTTCCGATAACCATTCTGTCGAGATGTCAGAGATATGATTTCAAGAGGATCACAATAGATACGATAGCGCTCAGACTGGAGGAGCTCACTGCACTTGAGAATATCAAGGTCGAGCCCAGGGCACTCAGGTATATAGCAAAGGTAGCCGATGGATCCATGAGAGATGCCTTGAGTCTGTTGGACCAGTGTATAGCCTTTCATTACGGAGAGGTGCTTACCTTTGAGCAGGCTCTGGATGTGCTCGGAGCTGTGGATACCGAGGTGTTCAGCAGAATGTTCCGTGCACTGCTGACTCAGGACCTTGTATATTCTATCAGGGTAATCGATGAGGTTGTTGCCAAAGGAAGAGAGCTTGGTCAGTTTGTGACGGATTTTACCTGGTATCTCAGGAATGTGCTGGTAGCAGGGAGCACGGATAAATCAGAGGATATCCTGGATATATCTGCGGAAAATATGGAGAGACTGCTTGACGAAGCAGACCTGTGTGAGCCACAGATTCTCATAAGATACATAAGAGCATTCTCGACGCTTGCCAATGAGATAAGGTATTCACCTCAGAAAAGAGTGCTTATTGAAATGGCAATAATAAAGTTATGTAAACCTCAAATGGAAACAACCAATGAGGCACTGCTTGATCGTATAAGAGCTCTTGAGATGAAGCTTGAGGGTGTGGACGTTAAGAACGCAACTCAAGCAGCTGAAAAGAGTGTTGCCTCCGTAACAGTTGCGAATGAACCATCAGGAGACAGAGCTCCCTTACCTAAGGCAGTCACAGAGGATATTTATAATCTGATTAACAACTGGGACAGAATAATTAACGAAGCTGACAATAATCTAAAGCCCTATGTAAAGCTTGCAATCAGGCCGACTACCAATCCTGAGGGCACGGAGCTTATACTTGTCTGCAAAACGCTCAGAAGCTATGATCACCTTAAGGGCGAGAAGCACTTTAGTGAACTCAAGGAGGTGTTTGCTAACGCTCTTGGCAAGGATGTTGACTTCACACTTCTGCTTGAGGAGGATGCCGGTAAGTCCGAAGCGATTTTCCCGGATATACTTAAACTTAAGGGAATAGATATTGAGATAATAAAGGATAACGATAAAGAGGAGGACGGATATGTCTAAGAGAGGTGGGTTCCCGGGCGGCGGAATGCCGGGGAATATGAATAATCTGATGAAGCAGGCTCAGCGAATGCAGAGACAGATGGAGCAGAGTCAGAAGGATATGGAAGAGGCTGAATTCACAGCCAAGGCTGGCGGCGGTGCTGTTGAGGTAACCGTGAGCGGAAAGAAGGAGATACGTAAGCTGACACTCAGCCCCGACGTTGTGGATCCCGATGACATTGAGATGCTGCAGGATCTTATCGTGGCAGCAGTCAATGAGGCTTTTGGTCAGGTAGATGCAGCCAATGAGAAGATGATGAGCTCGCTCACCGGAGGACTGGGAGGCTTTGGATTCTGATGGAGCTCTATAGCGGGCCAATCAATAAACTTATAGAGGAACTTGCATCGCTTCCGGGAATAGGTGAGAAGTCGGCGAGCAGACTGGCGTTTCATCTTATCAATCTTCCGACGTCCAGAGTGAAGCGCCTGGCTGATACACTTATTGAAGCTAAGGAAAAAGTGCGATACTGCAGTACCTGCTTTACCCTGACAGATGGTGATGTCTGTCCGGTGTGTTCGAATGATAAGAGAGACCATTCGACGGTAATGGTGGTTGAGAATAGCAGGGATCTGGCTGCATATGAGAAGACGGGTAAGTACATGGGAGTGTATCATGTTCTTCACGGTGCAATATCCCCCATGCTTGGTATCGGACCGTCGGATATAAGGCTTAAGGAGCTTATCGAAAGGCTCAAATCCGATGAGATAAGTGAGGTAATCATAGCAACCAATTCAAGTCTTGAGGGCGAGACCACTGCGATGTATATCAGCAAGCTTATCAAGCCTACGGGAGTGAAGGTTACAAGAATAGCAAGCGGAGTTCCTGTCGGCGGAGACCTTGAGTGTATAGATGAAGTGACGCTTCTAAGAGCACTTGAGGGAAGGACTGAAATATAGTAACTAATGACTGCGGTCAAATTATATTCGTGCCTGGAATGGCACGGGAAAAGAGGGTATATGAAAGAACTTTATGGTGTTATGAAGGACGGAAAGAAAGTTAGCAAGTATATTATCGAGAATGCTAACGGCTTCAGAGCCGAGTTCCTGGATATGGGAGCAATTCTTGATAAGCTTTTCGTACCTGACAAGGATGGCAATCTTGTCGATGTTACTCTTTCAAACAGCAGCGTGGAGGAGTATGAGGCAGACGGAAACTTCTTTGGTGCTACAGTTGGTCCTAACGCCAACAGAATTGCCAAGGCAGAGGTTGTGATTGACGGCGTATTATACAAGATGCCTGTTAATGACGGAGAGAACAACCTTCACACAGATGTAGTAAACGGTGTTCACAGAAGAATCTGGGATGCCAAGGAAGAGGGTAATTCCGTAATCTTTACAATCAACCTTCCCGACGGAGAATTTGGTCTTCCGGGAAATAGAATGATGCAGGTAACATATACTGTTACGGATGACAATGCAATCAGAATCGATTACTATGCCACATCTGATAAGAAGACTATCTACAACATGACCAACCATACACACTTCAACCTTGACGGTCATGCTTCAGGCTCGGTTCTTGACCATGTGCTCTGGCTCAATGCCAGCTGCTTCACACCTGTAGTTGCAGGAGCAATCCCCACAGGTGAGATTAAGAATATCAAGGGTACGATCTTTGATTTCACAACACCCAAGACAATCGGACCCGATATCAATACAGATGATGAGCAGATAAACCTTGTAAGCGGATACGACCACAACTATGTAATAGACGGTGCTGATGGCACGCTTAAGGAGGTTGCATGGGTTAAGGGGCCTAAGTCAGGCAGAGTAATGAAGGTTATTTCTGACCAGCCGGGTATCCAGCTCTACACAGATAATTTCGTTAAGGATGCCAAGGGTAAAGACGGTGTTGTATACGGATGGAGACAGGGTCTCTGTCTTGAGACACAGGCATATCCCGATTCAATCCATCAGGACAGCTTCCCTGATGTGATTTATGGACCGGACAGAGAGTACAGAACTACTACTATTTATAAGTTTGAATAGAAATGGTAATAAATGGCTGAGATAAGAGAATTTCCCGGAAATAAGGAAGGGAAGAGTCACAATTTCACAGCAAGAATACTTAAGCACAGATTAGGCACAGCCATCAGGATTCTGGTGGCTGTTGCCTTGATTGCTGTTGTAGTTATTATTCTACGCAATCAGTACAGGGACCAGCGTTATACCAACATAGTCGTAGCGGAGAGTGCTCCCAAGGAAAGTCTTGCGGAGAACAGCTATATTGCAAGTGCAGGTAATGTCGTTACTTACAGTAAGGACGGTATCAGCTCTGTAAACGGCAGTGGCAAGGTTCTCTGGAACATGACCTATGAGATGCAGAAACCCATGGTCAGGGAGAATGATGGAATGGTTGCCGTCTGTGATTACAACGGACACCTGATTTATGTCATTAACTCATCAGGTAAGGAGTCTGAGATTGATACCAACCTTCCCATCAGGGACTTCGCCCTTTCGGCCGAAGGAAGGGTTGCGGCAATTGTTGAGGATGCCGGTAATTCCTGGGTCAACATCTATGACAGCACGGGCGAGAAGCTGGTAGAGATTAAGGCTACAATGACTAAGACAGGTTATCCCATGGCAGTAGCCTTAAGCGGCGAGGTTATGGCCGTATCCTATATGTATGTGGATGCAGAGAATATCAGAAGCAGCGTAACCTTCTATAACTTCGGAGGAATAGGTGAGAACACGGCAGACCATATAGTGTCAAGCTATGATTACAGCGATGCTGTGGTTCCGATCATAGATTTCTTAAACAAAGAGAATGTATATGCGGTATCTGATAATCGTCTGATGTTCTATGCAGGTGAGAAGAAGCCGGTGAGCACCTCGGATGTCATGCTCTCGGAGAGAATAGTCGGAGTGATCCCGGGTGACAGTGATGTGGCACTAATTTTCTATGATATTTCGGGAGAGCATAAGTACAGGCTGGACCATTA
>SAMEA3663248__coassemble_225_pt1 | contig 20965 bp, 19 predicted proteins | sample SAMEA3663248__metabat2_high_PE_009 | metagenome-assembled genome bin SAMEA3663248 (sample SAMEA3663248) | pig gut metagenome | biome: pig gut; feature: pig-associated habitat; material: faeces | place: China | collected 2013 | reverse complement strand
TATGCTCTTTGAACAATCTGATATCCTCCAAGGTTGCACCTGCTGTTCCAAAGCCGGTTGAGGTCTTGATATAATCCGCCCCTGCCTCAGTTACAATCTCACACAGTTTTATTTTCTCTTCCATAGTAAGATAGCAGGTCTCGATGATCACCTTTAATATGTGTGTACCACAGATCGACTTGATTGATGCAATTTCATCCCTTACAGAATCATAATCTCCGTTCTTGACATCACAGATGTTGATTACCATATCAACTTCATCCACTCCGTCTGCAATTGCCACGCGACATTCAGTCTCCTTAGCTTCTCTTACCGAGTAGCCGAGAGGAAATCCGATTACAGTCGCAACCATAAGTCCGTCACCGTATTTATCCTTCACCCTCTTAATATAATTTGGCGGAATACATACGCTTGCCGTATGGTATGTACAAGCCTCCTCACACAATGATTCAATATCCTTCCACGAAGCATAGGCTTTAAGTAAGGTGTGATCGATTTTGCCTGCAATCATAGCTGAATCCATTATTCTATCCTCCCTAACAAAACTTAATACATGATTACTTCATCCGCACTCACTCTGGCAAAAATAAGCGGTTTACTCTCAGGCTCATTGTCTCCTATTACAACAGAAGAAAGGAATCTCTTTAAAGAGGCCTCAATTTTGCTTTCGTCATTCGTATACAACCTTGCAATAATATCACCTTTGGATACTTTATCTCCTGTCTTTTTATTAAGAATGATTCCGGCAAGGTAATCAATTGTATCTTCAAGTGTTTCTCTTCCTGCGCCAAGAATCTGACTTGCCACACCGATTCCCTCCGAATCCATTGAAGCAATGTATCCATCCCAAGGAGCCCTGACCTCTCTTACAATCTTAGCACTTCCAAAGTTGGATGGGTCGGCTATAACACTTTCATCGCCACCCTGAGCTTTGACCATCAGCATAAGCTTATTAAGAGCGCTGCCGTCCTCGATTACTCTTTTTGCCTTCTCTTCGCACTCCTGCTCGCTTCCCAATCCTGCAAGCACCATCATCTGAGAAGCAAGCATTATGCACTCATGTGTAAGATCCTTAGGACCTTTTCCGCTAAGTGTATTTACCGCTTCCGTAACCTCAAGACTGTTACCTATCGCCCATCCCAAAGGCTTGTCCATATCCGTGATAAGTGCTCTTGTATTCCTGCCTGCCATCTCACCAAGCCTGCACATAACCTGAGCAAGCTTAACGGCATCATCCACTGAGCGCATAAAGGCTCCGCTTCCAACCTTAACATCAAGAAGTATTGCATCGCTTCCTGCCGCGATCTTTTTGCTCATGATGGATGAAGCAATAAGAGGAATACTGTTTACTGTTGCCGTTACATCCCTAAGCGCATACAGCTTCTTGTCTGCAGGCGTAAGATTCCCTGACTGTCCTATTACGGACAGGCCGGTGCTTCTCACCACATCAAAGAACTCTTTCTCACTAAGGTCTGTCCTATATCCGGGGATGCTCTCAAGCTTGTCCACTGTTCCCCCTGTATGACCTAAGCCCCTGCCACTCATCTTGGCAACCTTTACTCCGTTAGCCGCAACAATCGGCGCAACAATAAGCGTCGTCTTATCTCCGACTCCTCCCGTACTGTGCTTATCAACTTTTATTCCTTCAATTGGCGATAAATCAACCATATCACCACTGTGGGCCATGGCCTGAGTCAGGTTCAGTATCTCTTCATCGTCCATTCCGACGAAGAATACCGCCATAAGCCATGCACTTATCTGGTAATCCGGGATTATCCCATCAACATATCCATTAATTATGAAGTCAATTTCATCCTTGGTGAGCCTGCCACCATCGCGCTTTTTCTCAATTAAATCATACATTCTCATATCTATTACCCCATAGATTTCCTTACAGAATCGAATCAAAAGCGTGTGGAAGCAGATCTGCAAGAGAATAGATTCTTGTCTCCGTTCCGTCATACAGAATCACTCGAAATGAATCCGCGTCGCAGAATTCACTCATTACCTGTCTGCATATCCCACAGGGTGGACAGAATTCCGTCACGTCCTTGTCCTTTCCGCCCACAATCGCAATTGCTCTGAAATCCCCCGCTCCTTCGCTTACAGCCTTGAATATTGCCGTCCGCTCCGCGCAGTTACAGGCACCATAGGATGCATTCTCTATGTTACACCCATAGTGTATCGTACCGTCTCCATCAAGCAACGCAGCACCTACCCTGAATTCCGAGTACGGCGCATATGCCATCTCTCTGGCCTTCATAGCTTCCTCTATCAGCAGTTCAATATCCATATCGCCCCTCCGCTTTTCACTTCAATATCTCTTTAGCAAAGCTGCTGCCCTGAGTAGTAACCTCAAGACCGAATATCTCCTCTATAGTAGCTGCAATATCAGCGAAACTACCCCTCGTTCCCAGGTTCACGCCTTCCCTTATATCGCGTCCGTACACGAGGAGAGGCACCATCTCGCGTGTATGGTCGGTACCCTTATATCCCGGGTCACAGCCGTGGTCAGCGGTAATAAACAGTATATCCTCATCCCTCATATTATCCATGAAGGTTCCGAGAAGAGCGTCGAACACCGTTGATGCAAAGGCATAATCATCTATCGCTCTTCTGTGTCCGTATTTCATATCAAAATCGACCAGATTAACGAAACAGAGGCCTTCGAAGTCTTCCCTCTGGAACTTAAGTGTCTGTCTCATTCCATCTACGTTATCCGTTATCCTTACCGTTCTTTGAATACTCTTTCCTGCGAAGATATCGTATATCTTACCAACGCCCAATGTGTCAAGGCCGTTTCTTACAAGCACGTCCATCATGGTATCCGCAGGCGGAACAAGCGAATAATCATGTCTGGCTGCCGTCCTTTCATAAGAACCGCTGCTGCCTTTAAAGGGACGTGCAATTATCCTGCCAACTCCATGCTGGCCCTGCATTATTTCCCTTGCCATCTCGCAGTATTTATACAGAGTCTCCACACTTATCACATCTTCATGAGCCGCAATCTGAAGCACGCTGTCTGCAGAAGTATACACAATAAGGTCACCGGTTCTTACATGCTCATCACCGTAATCATTGATTACTGCAGTTCCCGAATATGGCTTATTACACAATATCCCCCTTCCGGTTGCCGCTTTAAGCTTATCTATGATTTCCATGGGAAAGCCGTTAGGGTAAGTCGGGAGCGGTTTTGCCGAAATAATACCGGCTATCTCCCAGTGACCTATCGTAGTATCCTTGCCCTGACTCACCTCCTGCATTCTGCCGTAGGCACCGATTGGAAGTTCGACCGGAGTGGCATAATCTATTCCATCAATATTAAGAAGTCCAAGCGCCTCCATATTCGGAGTGTGGTACTCACTGCTTTCGTATATTGTCTTTAATGTATTGGCGCCCTCGTCATCAAATTTGAAAGCATCCGGCGCATTACCCACTCCAAAACTGTCAAGTACAATAACAAAAACCCTTCTTGCCATATCCACCTCTTTCCCTGAAGGAGCAAAGACTTGCATACCCCCTCACGTGTACTCAATCGTCCTTCATTCCTTCAAAAGTACAAACGAATCATTGAATATCATAATTATAACATATATAATTCTTAAGTAAGATATTTAGGGGAAATTTGAGGATATTTTAATGATTAGATACGAATTTAACCGAACCTCCTGGCCCGATTATGATACAGGCGACCAGAGAGAATGGGTGATAACCAACGGTTTGGGCAGCTACGGCGGTGCTTCGCTCATAGGCGGACTGAACCGTACTCATCAGGGACTGCTGGTTGCCAGCTTATGTTCTCCCACCATGCGCTACGTCACCCTTGAGCGTATGAACGAGATGGTGGATATATGTGGGAATAACTATGACCTTGAGACTTCAAGGCGAAGGATTAACGGGCATCAGCTTCTAAAGGAGGGGTATAGATACCTTACGGATGTTGTCTACGACGGCACTGTAACCTATCACTACGCGCTTGGCTCTGCTTCTGAAAAGCCTGCCTTCGAAATCACCAAGTATATTGCGCTTAAGCGTGATGAGAACACCCTGGCGCTGGCCTATGACCTCATAAACCATTCAGACGATGAAGCCTCACTTACCTTTACTCCATGGCTGAACTTCAGAGAACACAACACCTTAAGCCGTGACAGCTTACCAAAGTTTGACATGCTGCTTACCGGCAACACTCTGTCACTGGTACCGAGAGTCAATCCATATGTCAGAATTGATATCTCAATATCAGACGGTCAGTTTGTTTTGCGCAAACAGAAGGCGGCGGTCAACAGTGAGCTAATAACCGAGGTTAAGCTTAAGACCGAGGGACTTACCTCACACTTCACTCCGTATGATATTACGCTAAAAATTCCCGGCGGTATCACAAAATCCTTCTCCATTATCGTTTCGGTAAATTATTCGGAGGTTATACAGGGAATGGCTCTTCTTCAGCAGGCTTCGGACTGTTTTCTCGACGGCCGAGCCGCTCACAAGATTGTGGAGAAGAGCCGCATATATTACGATAAGCTTCTTAAAAAAGTGCCTGGGACTGACGATTTCGCGAAGCGTCTGATTCTTGCTTCCGACGCTTTCCTATGTAAAAGAAAAAGCACCGATACCGAAACAATTCTTGCAGGCCTTCCCTGGTTTACCGACTGGGGCAGGGATACTATGATAGCATTTACGGGACTTACCCTGTGTACCGGCAGATATGATGATGCGGGTCAGATTCTCTTTACCTTTGCAAAATACATGGAAAACGGACTTGTGCCAAACATGTTCCCGGATGATAATTCCAAGCCACTCTACAATACTGCCGATGCCTCACTATGGTATTTCATCGCGGTATATAAATACCTTAAATACCTTGGTTCTGATGAAAATGTAGATAAGAATTATCTTAAGAGTGCCGCAGAATTTATTAAAGATTCCATCTTCCCCTGTCTTATATCAATCATTGATGCCTACGAGAAAGGCACTGATTATTCCATAAGAATGCTTAACAACGGACTAATAGCCTGCGGCAGCGATCTTGATCAGGTTACCTGGATGGATGTAAGAGTCGGCGACAAGGTTATGACTCCCAGACACGGCTGTCCGGTAGAGATTAATGCTCTGTGGTACAATGCCCTCTGCATTACGGACTACTTATGCAGACTGTTTGGTTATGACGGCTCACATTACAGAGAGCTTTCCGAGCTTGTAAAGTACAACTTCAAGCCGGCTTTTTTCAATCAGTTAAGTGGGTGTCTGTATGACGTCGTGGTCTATAACGAAGAGAGGGGCGATTTTACAAGCAAAGACGATTCCATAAGGCCAAACCAGATATATGCGGTATCGCTTCCGTTCGACCTGCTGTCTCCAATGGATGCAAGGCAGGTGGTGGATGTTGTCATGCGAAGGCTCTATGTCGGAGTGGGACTCAGGACATTGTCAAGCGACCATCCCGACTATCATGGTCTGTATCGCGGAGCCCTTGAGGAGAGGGATGAAGCCTATCATCAGGGAACCGCCTGGCCTTATCTGCTCGGCGCCTTCTTTACGGCCTACTCCAAGCTCTATGGAGCGACAAGCGACGGTCGTGAGACACTGATAAAGTTCTTCGAGCCCATCAAAAAGCATCTTATGAATGATAATTGCATAGGTGGAATATGTGAAGTATTTGACGGCGACAAACCGCACTTGGGTGGCGGTTGCTATACCCAGGCATGGTCTGTCGGCGAAATACTGAGATCCTACACGGAGGATGTTCTTAGAAAAAAGAAAACCGTGTAGTAATTCTTAAATTTAGAAAAATCTGACTAAGCTAATACTGAAGACCAGGACTTGCATATATCTATCGTCTGTAGGTATATGCAAGTTTTCTTATCCATTCACATCTGTCAGGTGCCAGGGTGTCTCCTCCGCTTCTCCACTGCCAGTTACCGTATACTGTGGCCGGAGCATTTATCCTGGCTTCATTGCCAAGACCGAGAAGGTCCTGTACAGGCACTATAACGACATCGGCACAGGACATATATGCTGACCTAATGATTTCATCGGCAAGTCTGCCTGCCGCATCATCTCCTGCATTACTTCCTGCACTTCTGTCTTCAACTCCAAGATAATCATATACATACGCAAGCTCTTCATCACTCCTTGAATCAATAAATCCCCTAAGAGTCTCCGTATCATGCGTTGTAGTATATAATACAACATTACTGTCCGTAAAATTATGTGGCAGATTCTCACTGTCATTCTTAGCACTAAGTCCAAGAAGTTCTATCCTGCAGCATGGAAGTCCGCTTTTGCTTACCAGCTTATGAACTCCCGGAACCACGGTTTTGGGACCTGCATCATCTATTATTATCTTGGCATTTCCCATGGACTGTATAACAATATCTATGAACTTCTTGCCCGGTCCCTTATACCATCTGCCCGATGTCGAACTCGTCTGATTGGGATTAACCGCAAAGTATTTTACAACTCCGATAAAATGATCAATTCTGATCACGTTGAACATTCTTGAAGCGATACTTACCCTTTCCTTCCACCATTCGAAGTCGTTCCCCGCGATGCCGTCCCAATCATACACCGGGTTTCCCCAAATCTGACCGGTTGATGAGAACGCATCCGGCGGAACAGCCGATACAAGCTTGGCCTTTCCGTCTGCCTTAAGCTGGAAGTATTCTCTGTGTGCCCAAACATCTGCGCTGTCATGTGCCACATACAGAGGCAGGTCGCCGATAATCAGAAGGCCTCTGGTGTTGGCATAGGTAAGAAGTCTCTGCCACTGACAGTTGAAGGTATACTGACAGAACATATAGAACTCTGTTTCTTCCGCAAGCTCTTCTCTTGCAACGTTAAGTGCAAGCTCATCTCTCTCCCTGAACTCCCTGCTCCACTCTATCCATGGTGCACCGTTATGCTTATCCTTGAGTGCTCTAAACAGGGCATAATCATCCAGCCAATACCTGTTGTCCGACTTAAATATTCTATATTCTACAAGTTCTCTGTCGAATCGTTTGAATGCTTTCTTAAGCACTCCGTTTCTGTTCTGATAGATTGAACTGTAATCTACATCTCTTTCGTCAGAACCCCAATCAACAGCTCTAACCTCATCAATATCAAGAAGGCCCTCATTAACCAGTTCATCCAAATCAATGTAATAATTATTTCCGGCAAAAGCGGAAAGTGCCTGGTACGGGCTGTTACCGAAGCTTGTCGGTCCGATTGGAAGAATCTGCCAGTATCTGAACTTCAGGTCCACCAAAAGGTCAACGAAATCATACGCCGCTCGTCCTATCGTTCCGATTCCGTATGCGGAAGGAAGTGAGCTTACGGGCATCAGTACGCCACAGCCTCTGGTTAATTGTTTTTCATTTTGTGTATTCATCGAGCCTCAAAGTATAAAAATCAATCAAATTTGTTAAAATTTAGCATATTTTCGTATTTTTTTAATAAAATATGTTATACTAATTCTAAAGTCTGAATAAAATTATGTCAACAAAGTATTATTTCTTTGGTTTGGGGGTATTTAATGACTACAATTAAAGATATTGCTAATCGACTGGGAATATCCGTAAGTGCGGTATCCAAGGGACTTAACGGTGCTCCGGACATCAGTGAGGAGCTGAGGACCATAGTTCTTGAGACTGCGGTGGAGATGGGATATTCTACCAAGCGTTCCAGAAAGGAGGAACACAGACGACTGGCTGTATTTATTGAAAATATGGACTATGAAAGCCCGAGTGATTTCGGTTATGATATCATTCTCGGATTCAAGCAGAGTGCCTTCAAGCAGAAGTGGGCAGTGGATGTAATCCCTGTCACCCCTGCAATGCAGCTTGAAGAGAAATATGACACATATATGCTTAAGCACGGCTACAGCGGTTCCTTCGTCCTCGGATTCACTCTCCACGACGAGTGGATAAAGCAGTTCGCTACAACCAATACTCCTACGGTATTATTTGATAACTTTGTAAGCAAGAATCAGAATGTTGCCTATGTCGGAACAGATAACAGAGAAGGTATCGATCTTGCCATAGAACACTTAGTAAAGCTTGGACATAAGAGGATAGCATTGCTAAACGGTACTCTTTATTCCATGGTATCCGAGCAGCGTCAGGATGCATATAATGCAGGCTTAATAAAATACGGCCTTACTCCCGACGAGAAGTTGACCGCTTACGGATACTTTATGGCAAGTGCAACCAAGGACCATGTTAAATCCTTTATTGATAACGGTGCCACCGCCATCCTATGCTGTAGTGATGTTATCGCAGCAAGCGTGGTCGATGAATGCAAGCTGCTCAACCTGTCCGTACCGGGCAGCATCAGTGTAGTCGGCTTCGACAATACTCCCATTGCCGATGAATACGGACTGACAACCATTAGTCAGAACAGAATAGAGCTTGGAAAGAGCGGATATGTTACAATCACTGCTCTTATATCACACATCGGCATCAGCTCTACGCTTATGAGACCTACACTGGTTGTCAGAAATTCAACATCTGTATGTAAGGAATAACAGGATTTACATACAATCATATTAATTCATCAGTAATAATCTGTATCAGTTAATAATTACTCAGCAAGAAGGAGTCTGATCTTGTCAAGTTCATCAGCTGTAGGCGAGGTCGGATTCCATCCAATCTTCTGCCCGTCACCCTCATATCTTGGAATAAGATGAATATGGAAATGGAAGACAGTCTGTCCTGCAACCTCATTATTGTTCTGTACAATATTGAAGCCGTCAGCACCGAGCTTCTCAGTCATTGTTTTAGCCAGTCTTGCTGCAAGAGCAAAGGCATCAGCCACAAGCTCCTCAGGCATCTCATAGATATTGGCATAGTGCTCCTTGGGCAGTATCAGTGCATGTCCTTTAGTTGCCGGAGACATATCAAGAATAACCTTGAACTTATCATCCTCATATATCGAATTGGTCGGGATCACCCCACCGGCAAGCTTACAGAAAATACAATCGTCTTTAATCATGTTACACCTCTTTATTTCATGAATTCAAAAAGTTCATCCAGGCTTCTCATATACTGAAAATCACCTTTCATTGTCATCGCTCCGCTCATAAAAGCTCTCTGGAAGGTCATTCTTCCATTCACGATTTCGTTCATGGTATCCTGAGACAATGTAATCTCAACATCTCCGGGCTTGTCACTTCCGACTTCCACCGAAAGATTATTCTGAGCTATCTCAGCAAGGATCCTCTTACCGTCGATAACAATTCTTATTCTTGCCTTGAATCCCGGAAGTGGTTTGAAATTATTCTTAAGCTGTTCCGCAAAGGTTTCGATACTGCTCTTCTCCTTGCCCATCATGCCCCTGAACATGGAAGCAAGCTCTAAGATATCCTCCTTCTGCTGTTGAACATACTGGTCGTCCGCTGCATACTGTGACAGCTGCTCAGATTCCTGAGGAGTAAGATCGGTGTTCTGGGAAACCGATACCATCTGCTTCACAGCCTGATTGCTGGCAGGGAATGAAATCAGTCTCTGATTAATGGTTCTATACATATTCTCTGCCTTCTTCTCAATCAGAGTAGTGTACTCATCGTTCATCTCCAGGCTTGCAGCATCTGCGATATAACCACAGATTCCGCTACACGGACGTCCTCCGAGAATCTCCCACGCCGTAGACAGATTAAGTTTACCTTCTCTCTCTCCGTAGGTAGTTGACATTACTATCGGAGACATATATATCTTGGATATTCTGTCCTTGTCTCCGTAGAGCCAGCAGGCATCAAGGAATTGCTGCATATATCCGCCAATACCATACCATTCCACTGTTGTTGCCAGGATAATACCGTCGGCGTCCTTCAACGTCTGAGGAAGGGTTGTTATGGTATTCTTAAGTTCACAGAGCATAAACCGCTCCACCTTAACATTCAGCTCCTCAAGTACGGACTGCATCTTATTGATTACAAAGAGGGTAGGATCATCCATAAGCCCTCTTCCGCCATAATAAATATTTACCTTCACGGGATACTCCTTTTTACGTTAGTTTCTATCTAAGGATTATCCCTATTATACAACAACTGTCTCAACCTTGCCAAACCTTATCTTGGTTCCTCGATACACCCTCTTCTCTTCTCCGACTCCTATTTTCACATCGTCCACATAGGTCCCATTGGTACTGCCGAGATCTCTAATGTATATCTCATTATCGCGCATGATGAATTCAGCATGGGTCCGACTTACGGAATTGTCCGAGATACAAATGTCTACGACCTCATATTTCTTTCCAACCGTCTGCGGAAAGTAGTTTAAGGGACACTCCTTGCTGACACCGCATACATTAAATGCTATCACATAGTCAGGACTGCTTTCCTCAATAAAGACAGTTTTCTCATCATCCTGGTTATTATCCGTATCCATGAAGGTAGTTTCTCCTTCATCATACCAGTAATCATCAACCGTAACCTGGCTGTCAAACCTTATCTCATCCTTTTCACTGTTCTTTCTCTTGAACAGTCCCTTGACACCATTTTTTAAGGACTTCTTATTCTTGTTTTTGTTCTTGGTCTTCTTCCCTTCTCCGGTTACTGTTCTCACAGTCGCTTCCCGAATAAGCTTAAGTCCCGTATCATTGCTTTCATCAAAGCCGTTACTTGACCGAGAATCTTCCATAGTGTCTGCAATATACTGCTCTTTAATTGCCTGTTGCTGATTAAGTTTCATAATACCATTGATACTTTCATAATATGCATCCAGCGAAAACAGGCCTTCCTTACTCTTACTGTAGAAGCCATATGCTATTTCCACCGCATCAGAGTCCTTGTGATCTATCTGGGCAAGAAGCATATCCGCAAGGGCATAATATCTTCCGGCAACCTTAAGTAATTCGTCTTCCATATCGATAAACGGGATGTATATAAGTCTGAGTTCTCCGTTTTCCATATCTCTGTACATATGCTCCGGCTTTAAAACAAAATACCGTTCATCAAGCAGATACAGAAACGCCGTCCTTGTAATACCGATTATTTCCCCAAAGAGGCTGATAACATCATCCTTAGTCATCAGCCTCTTCTCGTTCTCCTGTCTGATGCTTGTCATGTTAGTAATATCATACTTAAGAACATAGCGGTTATTATATATACCCGCTCTGCAGCGTGGAATGCCCCTTATCTCATTATTGATAAGCATTTCCCTCGCATATTCCATTTCAATATCTGTCATATCATCTACAATAAGGTAGTTTCTACCCATCTCATTAATTAATTCCATATGCCCCTCATCACTAGTCTATATTCTTCATCCTTATCACACCTACTGGATCAAATCGCACAATTGACACAGCCCTTTCTCCTATGAAGCTGTTATCATACAGGCTGAGCGCGCCGACCCTGTTACTGACATTCACATCACACTTAATATCAATCTTCAGCAAAGATACTGAAGCTTCTGCAGAACTTACATATTCATACACCTGATGATCAAGTAATTCCGACAGAGAATCATCAACCTTGCGCTTGACCGTATTATTATCCTCCCATCTTAGCTGTTGTCCTCTAAGAGCCGAGATGTACAGTTCCTGATAGCAAACGCAATGATTGTATAGAAAGAATGAAAGCAGAATAGACAGAACGGTAATACCAATTGTAATAGGTATTATTACCGACGCTTCAACCGTCATATACCCCTTTACTCTGCATCTGTGCGGCGGTGAATGAATAAAATATTCAAATCTCATATATTTAGTGTCCTTTCAAAAATATAACCTGCAATAGCTCCGGTTGTAAGAAATGGAATCATCGGTATATTATCAGTTAGTCTGACCCGTCTTAAGCACAGCGCCGGCACACATACTGCCAAACTAATGATAAAGGCAACAGACACTGCCACCAGATATCCCGACAAACCAAACATTAATCCCAATATTATATAAGTCATTCCATCTCCAACTCCGATATTACTCTCCCTGCATATAACAGCTGCAAGAAGCATAATCGTCCCCGGTGTTACAAGAAACAGCTGAATGCCGATTCCCACCTTGTATTCAAGCATATATAACGATGCCTTAACAAAGGCTAATACAGCCGCAGTAATAAGCAGTTTGAGTTGAACCGTACGGGTTCTAACATCTTCGTAGGAGAGATATATGAGTATGGCTATTATAATTACCATGATAAGCTTGATCATAACATTACCTATCCTCCGCAATCCTTACAGGGTCCTCTTGCACCAACCTCTGACAACTTTACCAGCTTAACCTGTCTCTTGAGAGCTGAGCAGCCTGCATTATTATGTGCCCTGTTCCCATCCGGTGTTATAAACATAAGCCCTGTTGAATAGCCTTTTTTGCAATATTCACAAGGATAATACTTAGCATGATTATTATTCCTGAGACTGTCGACTTCCGTTGCCGATACTACCCTGATATTTACATTAAGATGGCTACAGCTAAGTGACCTGTGGTACACGCTTCCGTGTTCGGTGATGTATACATATTCCTCTTCTTCTGTTGTCGTAAGAACGCTGCATACATCATATCCGGTCCACTTCCTTACGGAGGCATGAGCCGTTGCATATGACGGAATAAATCCGATCTCGCTGACAAACGGAGATATGGAAACCGGAAGACTCATATCCACCGTATCGGAATCCATGCTTATTCCATGACATGCAAGAGCCGCCAATTTAGTGGTCTGATGAATATTTGCCAGAGTCTTGGAATACCGTTCATAAGATAGGAACAGGCATAGAATATTTGCCATAAAGAAAATAAAGAACGGTAACACAAAGGCTGCCTCAACAGTCATACTTCCTTTTATTCTTTTCATATATTTACCCGGGAAACCCGAACAATGCCTTCAGCACAATTCTGGGGAATTTGATTGGTAATGCCACAAGGGGAAGATTTGAAACTAACAATAACCTGCACCTGCTGAAGGCACAGTTCGAATTTCCCTTTTACCTATACATATTATTTCTTTTTATAGATACAGAACTTCCATACGACGAATAAACATTAACCTCAGCGGACAGTGAAAATATCATCCCATCCATCCTGAAGGCTTCATTTCCGGGAGTCTTCCTGATATCCATCTCCATTACATCCATTAGCCTCACTGTCTTTTCATCAATATTCTTTATTACAAGAAAACCATACAGATAATCCTTATACTCCATACCCGAAGCACTGATCTTGTAATTATCCAGACATCCTGCAAATACAGGCAACTCAGCTATCGAAATATTCCAATTCGAGTCATTCTTGGTATTGGGAAGCGGATGTCCGTCATACAATATTCTCAGGTCCTGTGCACTTTCCGCATATCCCCATGCAAACAATATCGACGCCTTTACCGCCTCAGTAAGTGCCGGTACTCCTACAGCAGAGGTTGCTGCAAGTGCTACCTCTTCTGCCTCCATTTTCCTAACAGCACTGCTCCAAAGATAAGCCTCATTTATCGCATATCTTATTTTGAAAATATCCGAAGCGACCAGTGACAGATTTGCTGCGTCATCGCCCTTACCCTTTAAGATATACTCTATCTGATATTTAAGCCTGCTGTCGGCTTTCTCTTTATCGAAGTAGCCGCATTTTTCGAATATGTAGTTATTCATACTGAGGTCACTCATAAGCCCGGTATCTTTGATCCCCATAAGTCCCACACCGTTTGTCACTGTTCTGTGACTAATAAGACTGTTTACATCCGTACTTCCATAAGCCAGACTCTGTCGCCTTTCTCCCAATGCATATATAAGCATCGAATCATCCCTATAGCCCTCAACGGCATCTGCCGGATTGCTTACACTGTAGGGTTCTTCCTCTTCTGAAAGTGTACTGTTTATCTCATTTAATATCTCATCAACACTTCCGTCTGCACTTTCTCTCTGACTGTTAAGGGAATCAAATTCATCTTTTCTCTTCGCGATATCTTCAGAACCGACAGCCTTAGAGACAAGATTCAACCCATACTTGCTCTTCATATACTGACCTATCTGATATCTGAGTACCTCGCCCCGGTTATCCGAGGCAAAGCTGACATCGGATATAGTTCCGTTCGCTGCCTTAAGTGCAGTGAGATCCTTAGACAACAGTGTATTGTTTCCTTTGAAGGCCTTGTTCATATATGAAAGCAGATGGTTCTTGGTTTTATTTACATCCGGCACACCTTCACCATATGATGAATCAATAAACAGCAGATCGTATTGCTTTAAACATTCTCTGTGATACTCAGCAAATATACTGTCCAGTCCCATATCCATGACACATTCTGTTTCAAACCTGATTGTCTCATTCCTGACCGCCATGAGCATGGTGGTCAGGAATGTAACAAGTATTCCGATAATAAGGGACAAGTAAACAGTAAGATATGCCTTAACTCTTCCATTCCACATATCAAATAGAATTAGCCTGCGATGTAATCTTCTGGAAAATCTGATTTACCAGATTAGTAAGCTGTGATTTGAATATCAGAACCAGTGATATCAACACCACGATAATAAGGATTATTTCCACAGTTCCCATACCCTTATTGTTGTTTCTAAGGGAACAGATTCCATCCATTACCCTGTATTTCAAAAGTATTAATTTTTTCATTGTTTTCTCCTCTCAATTGTTCAATTACATCCCACTAAAGGATAACAGTGCCGGTACCATGATTATTATCATGACTACGGTAAGCATCATCATCATAGGAAGCATTAATTTAGTTTGAGCCTCCTCACCTTTTCTTCTTGCAACCTGTTTCCGCTCATTGAAGGCCAGGGCAACCTCGCTGTCAAGAGCCTGAATCAATCCCGCATTACCCTTCTTCAGATTCTGAACAAGCAGTGATGCCAGTTTTCTGTAACACATGAGATTGCATCTCTCTCCCAGGTATTTATAGCTGTCAGCTTCGCTTGCACCATCTGATATTCTTCTCATACACAACTCCAGTTCCTCATATGCATACCTTTCTTTAGCACCTCTTTTCTTCTGCGCCTGATAGTCGGCACATATTCTGTCAAGCGAACCTCTTATTGTCATTCCCGAGCTAAGTAACACCTGTAGTCTGCATATCAGTTCCGAATACTGTAACAGCAGTTCATCATTGCGTCTTTTAAGCTTGGTACTAAGATCGTTGTCTTTTCCCTTCCATAATCCGATTTCAAGAAGAATGAGCATGATAAGCAGAAGAATCGGTGTATTGTCTTTAGACGGTCTCCAGGTGATGTTGTTACCATCCACCTCTTTTGGAAGATAGTATTCCTGTTTACTTGCGCTGCCCCTGTTAACATCAAGCAGGGCCTCATTAAGCTTTGCCATCTGCTGCTCTTCTGTACTTAGAACTCTCGGGAATATCCTTATCATTACCTCAATTTCGTCAATCTGCTCCGTATAGGAAACCACTGCCGTAAGTATTACATCTTCACCTTCTGTGTCAGGCTCATAGTCTCCACGTTTTCCATTATCCCGTATCAGATTATAATTGCTGCTACTCCACGTGAGCGTGAACGGCCATCCTTCCACCTCTTTAATCAGATTCAGGTCCGAGGTGACATGACTTAGCGAAGTATTATCCCCAATAATCAGTGTCTCTATGTTTTCTCTAAGGTGATTAAGGCCTAAAGCCACTTCCTCATTACTTAGTTTTCTTTCATTAATCTCAAGCCTGATATCTCCGTATTCATACTCCTCTGTTTTAGCATTGAGCGTCATGGAGTAATCACCACCACCTATATCTTTTCTTAATAATGACAGATTCTCACTGATAGGATTGGAAGCATATATACTTAGAACAGATGCAATCAATAGCATTGTGCCAAATATAGCAACTATGATGGCAATTCTAATCTTTTCCCTCACGTATTCGCATATCAGTATCTCAGCTCTCTTTCCGGGATTAAGACCTGACAGAATATCCATCTTACGCTTTAGCTTCGGACTGTTACGTATTCTTTCTTTTGCAACCAGCTTTTCTGTAGCGCTTTCCGATAAATTGTTTATTGTATCCGTAATATTCATATCAAAGCTCAATATTTATTATCCTTCTGCTGATCAGTATTGAAACTATATAGATTGTCAGTGTTACACTCATTACAATATTTCCAAGTATGTTGGAATACAGGACATCGAAAAAGCCCTTGTTGGTAGTGTCCACATACATAAGAATGACAAACGGAACTGCATTCATTATCTGCTGTTCATATCTGGCCCTGCTGGTCATAGTCTCTATTTCCTGCATAACAGACAGTTTCTCATCTATGGTCTTAATATACGAATCCATGATCTCTCTTATCCTTGTTCCGCTACTCTTAGCAATCGTCATAACAGATGCATACTCCCTGATTTCTTCTATTCCCGTATGATTTGCCATTCCCATAAGCATACCCGTTACAGTACAGTTATTCTTCATACCCTGAATAAGAATACTAAGTTCCTTTACAATGACTGCATCTCCTCCATACAGCTCCAGCATATCCTTTCTGCACGAAATAAACGCATTTTCAATTGAATATCCCGCCTGAATGGAATTGTTCACCGAGGCCAGCATCTCCTTAAACTGCAGCAAAATCTCCCATTTCTTCTTTTCAGTTACTTCCTTTAATTTCATTAGTGCATACATGGGAATAATGGGTATCAGTATAATCCCCCATATAAGAGACCTGTAAAAAAAGTATGTAAGCAGTGCCTCAACAGCAATTCCCTTAAGAAGAGCAAGTGTTATTTCTTTCGGTGACAGCTTATAGACATATTCCGGCAGCCTTAAGTTTCGAATCATTCTTCAAATCACCCACTTTCGTTAATTGTCCGCTCACTCTTTCAGCACTATAATCATCCTCAACAAATCTGAATAACGGATTGATATCAACATCATCACCTATGCAGTTTAGCTCTACAATCTCCAATACCTTCCTTGTCTTATCCCTCATCCTGCCAAGCTGGATCACGATATCCACTCCACTGCCAATCTGACGTCTTATGGCGTATAACGGAAGTGGCGCCGCAGTCAGTATCATAGTCTCCAGTCTGGATATCGAATCTGCCGCACTGTTAGCATGAACTGTCGACATGCTTCCGTCATGACCACAATTCATGGCTGAACATATCATATCCATAGCCTCTGCTCCTCTTACCTCTCCAACGACTATTCTGTCCGGTCTCATTCTGAGGCTACTTTTTATAAGATCTCTTATGGTAATCGGAGTGACACCTTCGATATTGGCATTCTTGGTTTCCATTCTGACTAAGTTCTCAATACCCTGGATCTGTAGTTCGGCACTGTCCTCAATGGTTATTATCCTCTCATCCTTCGGAATATATGCCGACAATGCGTTTAGGAAGGTGGTTTTACCGCTTCCGGTTCCTCCCGAAACCAGTATGTTATAGCCTGCCACAACAAGCTTACGCAGTAATTCTGCCGTCTCCTTGTTTAGACTGCCCTTTTCGATGAGATCATTCATAAGATACGGTCTCTTGGGGAACCTTCTGATGGTAAGAATCGGACCATTAAGTGCAATTGGATCAAGCACGCAGTTGACTCTCGAACCATCGCTCAATCTCGCATCTACAATAGGGCTTGATTCATTGACAACTCTGTTGCACTGGGCAACAATTTTCTGAATAACGTTTCTGAGTGTCTCTTCGTTTTCAAACTGCTTATCTGATTTGTACAGTCTTCCTGCCTTCTCATAGAAGATGCATTTAGGACCGTTTATCATTATTTCCGTTACATCCGGATTCTCAATGAATTCCTCAAGAATGCCCAGTTTTCTCATTGAATCAAATATCTGTCTTGCAATATTTTGTCTGTCCTTTATTGATATATATTGCTCTCTTGATTTCTCCTTAAGAGATTCATTTATCATCCGCTGTAGGGAATCATCATTGGTTTCTTCCAGGAATTCAAGCTTTTCAATAAGCTCCTGCCTGACCTCGGCTATTATTATCTCCTTCTCATCCATTAAGCCTCCTACATCAGCACGCCCGAAACAAACTGTCTTGAATAGTTACCAAACGGTCCCATGGAACCTGCAGATGTTTCAAATACAATTTCACTCTTTACATCAACAAAAAATGTGTTAATTCTCTCTTTTAGCTCAGTATCATACAGTATTTCTATTTCCTTCATAAACTGTCTGTATCTGTATCCGTCTACAGTTCCTTTTGAAGCTGCAACACAGATGTAGTTGGCCAGCTTCAGAATGTCAAACAGATTTCTGACACTTTCAGTCAGATCGATTACTACATATTCGTAATCCGATTTTCTCTCAATATCTCTGATAAAGTTCTTCCATTCCTCATTCGTTACGGAAGCCATATCCTGATAATTATGCATTATAGGAAGTATATCCATGTTCCCAAGTCTTCTAACGGAACCGATGATTGCATTGGACAGACCTCCCTCTGTCATGTTCTCACAGAACAAATCAGACATATCCATATCAAATTCAATGCCTGTTATATCCGGTATTACCGACATTCCGTCCAATGAAATAAAAAGTGTTGATGCCCTTCCCGATAGTAGTTTGCCGATATCAAGGGCTATCGAGGTTGCTATCCTGCTGTCGTTAGGTGTATACACAGCAATAACCTTCATTGTTGTCGATCGATTGATGTAGACATTAATATCCTCAATTGATGAAGCCATCTTCAATATTTCTTTTAATACCACATCGCAATTCTGATATTTGTATATTCTGTTATTCCCGTCAACTCCTTCCTTCGAATCAAGCATGACAATTACACGCTCGGAATCAACCTCATCCTTCATCTTCTCGTAGTTTTCCATGTTGGACAGAATGATATCCGCCTTACCTGAATGAATCATCTGCTTACATTCTTCAATGCTGTTACAATATCTGGCTAAGAAAGGATAGCCTTTCCTACTGTTTATAAACTCCGATAATTTTCTTGCATAGAACTGATTACTATCGCAAATAGTAAGATTATGCGTCATTTTCCTCCTTTCAACTCTCTCCCCGTCCCGCAAGGGTCTGTGAGGGGAAACTGTATGAGTTGTCAGAAGCTTCCATACTACACATCAGAATGATGCGTGAACGTATAGACCAATAGATACATACAGCCTCCACCGTCACAAAATAAATACAAAACACCGACTAATGCCGGACAAGGTATAGGCAAATATTTTTTTAAAAATTGGATAACTGTGAATGAATCATTTCACAATAATCGATAGTGGGTCATGACTCCACATAGATTGATTTTCGATTTGATAAACTACAAAACCCAAATCGAAAAAACTTTTCATAATCGACACTTAAACATTAAAACAAGAATTCAAATTTGAAAAGCATTTTTTATCAAAATTTTCATTTTTGTGAAATACAGACAAATCTCGTTCGCTGAATTCGTATATATCTCACAACGAATTAAGGTTATTTTTGTCATGAATATCATCCGCCAAAAGGGCATAAAAAAAAACAAGACAGAGTCGCAATTTTTAATCTGCGACCTGTCTTGAAAAGTCCATTAATTCTTAGCGTATATTTTGTCTACATTTAGAACCGGTATATTGACCTGATTTGTATAATTATTTATTCTTTAGTCTCTCGATTTCTTTCTGAAGATCTTCCATCTTCTTCATTGCCGCTTCGATATCGGCCTCTCTTTTTGTCTCCCTGCTCTTACCGACAGGAGTAGGTGCATCATCGTCCGACAGCTTAGGAAGCGTCGAGGTTTCGAAGAACTTGGGGTCAATCTCAATCCTGTAATCATCGGGATTATTGCTCATGTATCGTGCCGGGTCTGCTCCCTCTCCATACTTTACTTCGGGAGTTGCCGCCTTCTTTCTTTTATCCATTGTTGGAGCAGTCTGTTTAACCGGACGTCTTCTTACAAGCTCTCTGTACCCATCGTCATAACCATCCTCATAGTCATCATCCTCGTATTCATCATCATAACCGTCATCTTCATCCTCGTCCTCGTACTCATCGTCTTCGTACTCATCATCATCGTATTCGTCATCATAGTCATCATCATAGTCATCATAATCATCATAGTCGTCGTCATCATCCAGGCGTCTGATGCTGATTATTGTCGACACAATAATAATAAGCAGAAGCAGCGCTATAAGCAGAATGATACCTATAGTCTTGATTGCGGGATTAATCAGGTGGACCTCTTCCTCATCCACGTCCTCAGATTCATCATTTTCTTCGCCATCCGTTGTATCAGCTGCACCTTCAGTATCGGTTGCAGCCTCATCCTTCTTATCTACATAATCGGCAGACACATATCCTGTGCCACCCTTGTATTCTATCTTATACCAACCGTTCTCCTCTTCAAGAATAGTTACCTCTTCATTGCCGTTCAGTGAACCTATCTTCTCACTGTCCTTACTTGCACCTGCACGAACATTGACACCATTGCCTGTTACAACTCCGCCTGTTGCAGCCTTAACCTCTATATTAAGCGTGCCGGCTGCAATAAGTACAGCCAACAGAATCGCAATAATTCTAAACCTTTTCATAACATTACTCCCAATCGGACCAATACTTTTCTACGGGTGTATTATACCACCCGCTACCTCCTCCTGCAAATCAGAGAGGTATCTCTCGACACATTCCACAACCACCACGTCAGGCTCGTACCTGTCCAGTTCATCGGTGTACTCTTTAAGCCTTACCCAGTATACCTCCTTGTAAAAATGCTTCGCACTGTGTATCATGGCATCTCCAAATGAATCGCCGATAATTAGCATCACCTGATCTTTAGTCGAATCGTCATTTATTGAAGAAGCGTCAATCACAGGGTTCACATCCGAATATTCATCCCTGCTTCCACTGATTTTAGCAAGGTCCCCGACAAAGCCTCCCTTATCCGTAAACACCACCTCATCTATCGGAGTTACTCTCTGGTCCATTGCCCTTCTAAGCTCCATAAGTGCCAGATACGAGCCGCACTCCGTCCAATGCGTATCTGTTCTGTAGAACAGTGGATAGGTGTCCTTGCAAGCTCGAAGCACCTTACTGGTATCAACATAACCATATCTGTCGGCAATCAGACCGCCCTTACTCTCAATATA
>SAMEA3663248__coassemble_210_pt1 | contig 21731 bp, 16 predicted proteins | sample SAMEA3663248__metabat2_high_PE_009 | metagenome-assembled genome bin SAMEA3663248 (sample SAMEA3663248) | pig gut metagenome | biome: pig gut; feature: pig-associated habitat; material: faeces | place: China | collected 2013 | reverse complement strand
ATTGAGTCTGCATTCTTCAGTAATGTTCAGGCTCCCATGGTTGGAGATATCTCGGTTATCAACCTGACGATCGGTATTGTACTCATGGTTGTAGGTGCGATTATTATAATCGGAGGCCTTCAGAGAATTGCTTCCGTTGCCGAGAAGGTCGTTCCCTTCATGGCTCTTGTCTATGTGATCGGAGCACTCATCATTTTAATTGCACATATCTCAACAGTTGGTGCAATGTTTGTGGCAATCTTCAAGTTCGCCTTCGGTATCAAGGCAGTAGCCGGTGGTGCAACAGGTGTTGCAGTTGCAACAGTTATCCAGCAGGGCTGTAAGAGAGGAGTATTCTCCAACGAGGCAGGTCTTGGTAGTTCGGTTATGGTTCACTCGAATTCCAACGTTAAGGAGCCCGTAAAGCAGGGTCTCTGGGGCATCTTCGAGGTATTCGCCGACACGATCGTTGTATGTACAATGACAGCCATTGTAGTTCTTTCTTCAGGCTATATCGACCTTGAGACAGGACTTGTTAAGGAGGGCGTAAGCGATGCTACTCTTGTAGCTCAGGCCTTCGGTAATGTCTTTGGCAAGGCCGGCGAGTGGTTCGTGGCAATCGCGGTTCTGCTCTTTGCCTTCACAACCGTTCTTGGCTGGTCACACTATGGAAGCAAGGCTGTTGAGTACCTCTTCGGAGTTAAGGCAACCTATGTATATAAGATTATCTTCGTACTCATGATGGTATCGGGTGCGGTTATGACATCATCACTTGCATGGGATATATCGGATACCTTCAATGGTCTGATGCTTGTGCCCAACCTTATCGGTGTTATCGCCCTGTCGCCCGTAGTTGTTAAGATTACGCGCAACTACATTGACAGAAAGTTTAACGGCAAGGACATCGAGCCGATTCTTTCATACTTCCCTGAGATCCAGGCTGAAGCAGCTGAGGCAGTAGCCAGAGGCGAGGAATAAAGTTATTTTGCTCCGTGGAATAATTCCACGGAGCTTTTTTGCGTTATGAAGGTATTTATGATTGCGAATAAAGCCTAATTATTGTATACTTTTTAGGGCAAAAGTGCGTGCAACTGACACTTTGGAAAGGATTTATTTATGGTACAGTCTAGGACACATACATGTAATGATTTGGGCCTTGCCAACGTCGGCGAAAAAGTAACCTTAGTCGGCTTTTATGACAATATGCGTAAGGTCAGCAAGAATCTTGGATTCCTTATTCTCAGAGATTTCTACGGAATAACTCAGTGCGTAATTGAGACAGAGGAGATGATGGATAAGTTAAACGGTGTTAATAACGAATCCACATTGTCGGTTACGGGTGTTGTCAGAGAGCGTTCAAGCAAGAATGCCAATATAAAGACAGGTGACATCGAGGTTGTTCCCGAGTCAATAGAGGTTCTCGGTAAGTGTATCTACAATGAGCTTCCCTTCGAGGTTAACAGATCCAAGGAAGCAGATGAGGCAACAAGACTAAAGTACAGATATCTTGACCTTCGTAATCCTGCAGTGAAGGATAAGATTGTCTTAAGAAGCAGGATTGTGGCAGAACTCAGACAGGCAATGATGGCACATGATTTCTTAGAGATCACAACACCTATTCTTACCTGCTCTTCGCCTGAGGGAGCAAGAGATTATCTGGTACCCTCACGTAACCATCCGGGTAAGTTCTATGCACTTCCGCAGGCTCCACAGCAGTTCAAGCAGCTGCTCATGACCTCGGGCTTTGACAGATACTTCCAGGTGGCACCCTGCTTCAGGGATGAGGATGCCAGAGCGGACAGATCTCCAGGAGAGTTCTATCAGCTGGATATGGAGATGGCCTTCGCAACACAGGAGGATGTTTTCGCTGTTATTGAGGATGTGCTTCCTCCAATCTTCGCTAAATACGGTATATACAAGCAGGCAAGCACTGCTCCGTTTAAGAGAATCACATACAGGGACGCTCTTGAAACTTACGGCTCTGATAAGCCTGATTTGAGAATAGACCTGGTATTACAGGATGTTACAGATACCTTCAAGGGCTGTGGCTTCGGTCCTTTTGATGCAGATGGTGCTTCAATTGAGGCTGTTAAGGTTACAGGCTTTAACGCCACACGTAAGGTAATTGATAAAGTGATGGCAGATGTTGAGGTAGCAACAGCAAATAAGGCCTGCTGGTTCAAGATGGACGAAAACGGAGAACTGGCCGGTGGAATTGCCAAGTTCTTACAGGATAAGAAGGAAGCAGTAGTGAATGCTCTTGACCTTAAGCCCGGAGACTTTGTCGGAATGGCTGCAGGCAAGAAGGCTGACGCACTTAAAACAGCGGGAGTTTTAAGAAAGCTCTTAGGTAATGTGGCTGAAGGCCATATGAACAAGGAAGCATACGAATTCTGCTGGATAGTTGACTTCCCTATGTATGAGATTGGTGAGGAGAGCGGAGAACTTGAATTCTGTCATAACCCGTTCTCAATGCCTCAGGGAGGTATGGAGGCACTTAAGAGCATGGATCCTCTTGATATCCTTGCATATCAGTATGATCTTGTCGTTAACGGTGTGGAATTATCATCAGGCGCTGTCAGAAACCACGATCCGGAGATTATGGTTGAAGCCTTTAAACTCGTAGGACTTGGTGAAGAGGACGTTAAGGCTAAGTTCCCTGCCATGTACAACGCATTCTGCTATGGAGCACCGCCACATGCAGGTATAGCACCCGGTGTGGACAGAATGGTAATGCTTATTGCAGGTGAGGAGAGTATCAGGGAGATCATCCCCTTCCCGATGAACAAGACAGCTCAGGATGTTATGATGGGAGCTCCTTCGACTGTAGATGAGAAGCAGCTTAGGGATGTACATATCAGGCTGGATCTACCTGAAGAAGAATAAGATACGATAATACGAATAAGAAGCTGTTTTTAGCAAATTAAAAATTCCCGGTTGGTTCACAACCGGGAATTCTTTTTGTCTTAGCCCATAACCACTTCAACTGAATGTGTATTGCCATCGGCGAAAACAGGGAGGAGGTTTCCGTCAATTGCCTTACCATCTACTGTGACACTCTTGATGCCCTTTGAGATGTGGTCGGGATTTGATATCTTAATATCATATGTTGCATTTCTGTACTTACGTGTTGCAGCAAGTCCATCCCATGCAGAGGGAATTGAAGGATCGATTCTAAGACCGTCGAAGTCAGGCTCAAGACCTAAGATGTACTGAGATATTGCAACCATGTTCCATGCTGCTGTACCTGTAAGCCATGAGTTCTTGCCCTGTCCGAAGTTCTTACCGGGTCTTCCTATATCGCTTCCTGCATCCTTACCACCGATCATCTGACCATATACATATGGCTCGGTCTTATGGATATCAGAGGTTTCCTCTGTAAATGCGGGAGCAATCTCTGAATAATACTTGAATGCCTGATCTCCTTCACCGGCATAAGCAGCTGCACAGATGATCCATGCATTGTTATGAGTGAAGATACCTGCGTTCTCCTTGTATCCGCCGGGATATGTAGAGATCTCACCATACTGAACATAATATTTGGTGAAAGCAGGATTATTAAGTACGAGACCGTACTTGGTATTGAGTCTTTCGTCGATGGAAGCAAGAGTTTTCTTGGTTGCCTCCTTGTCAATATCCGACATAATGGCGAAGCCCTGAGGCTCGATGAAGATCTGACCTTCCTCACACTCCTTAGAACCCATCTTTTCGCCGTTAGCATCATAGGCTCTTATAAACCAATCGCCGTCCCATGCATGATCCATGATGTTCTTCTTCATCTTGTCGATTTCTGCCTGAGCCTTGTTGGCTTCTTCGTTCTTACCCAGATGCTTAAGAATGTTGACGTAGTTAGGTCCGACATAGGTGAAGAGTGTAGCAACCATAACCGATTCAGCCACCTTGGAGTATCCACCCTCTGCGGCAAACTTAGGATTGGTATAGGTCTGGAAGCTCTCGCCCGGTGTATCTGAGAAGCAAGAGAGGTTAATGCAGTCATTCCAGTCAGCTCTCATTGCGAGCGGCAGTCCGTGAGGTCCGAGGTTATTGACGATATGATAGAAAGATACGTCCAGATGCTCAAGCATAGTCTGTGCGATCGACATATCATTATCGTAAGGAACCATCTCATCAAGGATAGACCAGTCACCTGTCTCTTTAATATAAGCCGATACAGATAAGATAAGCCATAACGGATCATCTGAGAAGTCACCACCGATATCGGCATTACCCTTCTTGGTAAGAGGCTGGTACTGATGATAGCAGCCACCATCAGGGAACTGTGTAGATGCGATATCAATGATACGCTCCTTGGCTCTGTCGGGAATCTGATGAACGAAGCCGAGAACATCCTGGTTGGAATCTCTGAAGCCCATTCCTCTACCGATTCCGGACTCAAAATATGAAGCCGAACGTGACAGGTTGAAGGTTACCATACACTGGTACTGATTCCAGATATTAACCATTCTGTTAACCTTGTCGTCGGGAGTATCTACATTAATAATGCTTAACAGGTTATCCCAGTACTTCTTAAGCTCGGCCATTCCCGCCTCGAACTTCTCGGGAGTGTCAAATCTGCTTATCATCTCAAGAGCCTTAACCTTATTAATGGTCTTGCCGTCAGCCTCGAACTTCTCCTCAACAGGCATCTCTACATATCCGAGAACGAATACCAGAGACTTGCTCTCGCCCGGTGCAAGCTCGATCTTCTTATAATGAGAAGCGATCGGAGCCCAGCCATCTGCGAATGAGTTGGTAGCCTGGTTGTTAACTACAGCCTCAGGATTATTGAAGCCGTTGTAGAGGCCGATGAACGAATCTCTGTCTGTATCATAGCCGTCGATTGTATCATTTACTGAATAGAAAGCGTAATGATTACGGCGGTCTCTGTATTCTGTCTTATGATAAATAACCGAATCCTTAACCTCCACACGTCCTGTTGAGAAGTTACGCTGGAAGTTGTTGCTGTCATCCTGTGCATCCCACAGACACCACTCTGCGAATGAGAAAAGTGAGAAGGACTTACTTTCCTTACCTTCGTTGGTAAGGACTACCTGCTGCACTTCACCGTCATAATCCTGAGGAACGAAGAAGGTTACCTCGGCCTTAAGATCATTCTTCTTACCGGTGATGACTGTATATCCCATACCGTGACGGCACTCATAATTATCGAGTTCTGTCTTAACGGGTGACCATCCCGGATTCCAGATCGTGCCGTTATCATTAATATAGAAGTAACGTCCGCCCATATCGATGGGAACATTATTATATCTGTAACGGGTAATTCTGCGAAGACGTGCATCTTTATAGAAGCTGTATCCGCCTGCTGTGTTGGAAATCAGTGAGAAGAAACCCTGTGTTCCAAGATAGTTGATCCATGGGTAGGGTGTTCTGGGTGATGTGATAACATACTCTTTTCTGACATCGTCAAAATAACCGAATTTCATAAATACTCTCCCTCTAACAATAATCTGTAGTTATTACTATATAAACAGTAGTAAAATTTTCGAAAACGATTAAGTAAACGGAGAAAAAAGAAAATTCTTAAAAAAGAACCTGAATTCAGTATAAATTAGCGGTTATTTAATTGCAATACCTAAATAAAAGTTTTTTATAAAACAAAGGATTTACGAAAAATATACATTGCTATACATATTTTGTTCATAATTATAATAAGGAAGAAATCGGGGTATGCCTGAGATTCATAGCAGTCAGAGGGCGATTTTTGTGATAAAAGTGCACAATTTGAACAAGAAATAACTGTTAATTCTTACCAAATTGAAAAAAATAACCAAAAAATGGGTAAAAAGTACTTGCATAAGTCTTTTGCATGGGTTATATTAAGACTACGAAAACGATTAAGTAAACAACCCTGTTACGGAAACGGCATAAGCCTCACAGGTAACAAACTTAAAAGAGGAACCACTTATGGTATCGATGAAGGACATCTCAGCCGCATGTGGAGTATCCGTAGCAACGGTTAGCAAGGCGTTAAATGACCACAGAGATGTGGGAGATGAAACCAAACAACGAATAAAGCAGATAGCTAAAGAGATGGGATATTTTCCCAACTCATCCGCAAGAGCCCTGAAGACTAACAAGAGCTACAACATCGGAGTTTTGTTCGTTGAAGAACTTCCGATGAGCGGACTGACGCATGACTATTACGCGACAATACTTGACAGCTTCAAGGTAGCAGTTGAAGCGAAGGGTTACGACATCACCTTCATTAATTGCAACAGAAGAAAAGGTCGTCTCTCTTATTTGGAACATAGCAAGTTCAGAGGGGTTGACGGAGTGCTGATAGCCTGTGTGAATTTTGATGATCCGGAGGTTGTTGAGTTGGTCAACAGTGACATACCGGTAGTTACTATCGATTATGCCTTTGATGGCAAGCTTGCGGTTCTCTCAGATAATGCGAAAGGAATCAGGGATTTAGTAAAGTACATATATTCCCAGGGTCATCGCAAGATAGCTTACATTCACGGCCAGAAGAACAATGAGAATGTTACCGGCAACAGACTTAAGAGTTTTCTTGATACTACGAAGGAACTTGGACTTGATATTCCGGATGAATATATCATAGAAGGCAAGTACAGAGATACCGATAACGCGGCGAAGAATGCGAGCATCTTATTAAATATGAAAGAACGTCCCACCTGCATTATTTTCTCGGATGATTATTCAGCCATAGGCGGCATGAACGAGATTAAGCTTAGGGGGCTGAACATTCCGGAGGACATATCCATAGCAGGATATGACGGAAGTAATATAGCGGCTCAGATAGAGCCACAGCTAACTACCATAGTTCAGGATACAAGAATGATTGGAAGGATAGCGGCAGACAATCTGATTAACCTTATAGAGAAGCCTAAGAGTACAACACCGGAGCATAACGTGATTGAGGGAATGCTCAGAAAGGGCAGATCGGTTAGAAGGATTGATGACAAAAGGTCTTAACTACATAGGGTAGTTTAGATAATAGATTTTCATTAAATATGGAGGGTTTTATAATGAAAAAGAAGTTACTCAGCGCATTACTGAGCGTTGCAATGGTTTCTGCTTTACTTGCAGGCTGTGGCAACAAGACAGAGGCTCCTGCAGCAGAAGCACCTGCAGCAGAGGCAACAGAGGAGACAGCTGAAGCTCCTGCAGCAGAGGAAGCTGTAGAAGAGGCTGTTACAGTAGCAGAGGACACAGGTAAGGTTCTTAACATTTACTGCTGGAACGAGGAGTTCAAGAGCAGACTTACAGATCACTATCCCGGATACACCGAGGTAGATGCTACACACGGTACAATCGGTGACGTAGAAGTTGTATGGAATATTACACCTTCAGATGACAATGCTTATCAGAACAACCTTGACGAGACACTTCTCGCTCAGGCTGATGCAGCAGATGATGACAAGATCGACCTCTTCCTTGTTGAGGCTGACTACGCATTAAAGTATGTTGATACAGAGTACACACTTCCTGTTGCAGATTGTGGTATCACAGATGCTGACGTTGCTGAGCAGTATCAGTACACAAAGGATGTTGTTACAGATTCTAACGGCCAGCTTAAGGGTGTTTCTTGGCAGGGATGTCCTGGTGTATTAGTTTACAACAGAGCAGCAGCTAAGGAAGTACTTGGATCAGATGATCCTGCAGCAGTTCAGGAAGCAGTTAAGGATTGGGATACATTCAAGGCTACAGCAGCTACAATGAAGGAAGCTGGATACAAGATGACAGCTACTTCAAACGATGCTTACCGTGTATTCTCTAACAACGTTACATCTAAGTGGGTTGAAGACGGAAAGATCAACATCGATGCTAACATCAAGGCATGGGTTGATATGACTAAGGAAATGGTTGATGCAGGTGAGACAGGTACAGCTGACCTTTGGTCAGATGACTGGTCAGCAGGTTTCTATCCTGAAGGAAAGGTATTCTGCTACTTTGGACCAGCATGGCTTATCGACTTCTGTATGGCAGCTGATGATGCAGCTTCAATCGCAGCACAGGGTGGCTGGGGCGCCGTTAAGGGACCTCAGGGCTTCTTCTGGGGCGGTACATGGATCTGCGCAGCAGCAGGTACAGACAATGCTAACCTCGTTGGTGACATCATGAGACAGCTTACATGTAACCCTGACATCATGATCGAGATCGTAAAGGCTGATAACGACTTCGTTAACAACAAGACTGCAATGGATACAATGGCAGCTGACACAACATACGGCGACGCTGTACTTGGTGGTCAGAACGCACTTGGCCTCTTCGCTGAGGGTGTTGCTTCTGTAGACCTTAGCAACCTTTCTAACTATGATCAGGGTTGTAACGAGTCATTCCAGCAGGCTATGAAGGAGTACTTCGAAGGCAACGCTACATATGATGAGGCACTTGAACTCTTCTACAAGAGCGTAACAGAGAAGTATCCTGAGCTTACATACTAATTAGTAATTAGTAAGTACAAGGAATTAATCGAGTAGATAATATGTGCCTGCCTTAGCGGGCAGGCACAGCTCTACTCTTTTTTTATCCTTATATTTAGATTTTTATGAATTCAGACAACTAATTTTAGACAACAACAATACAGAGCTAATGAATGAATTTGATTAGCTCGAATTTATTCATTAGCTCTGGTTGGCATAAGAGTATGTAATGATTCAAGGGGGCTACAAGCTATGGCTAAAGAAAAACAGAAGACAAGTAAAGTTGTCAGATATAATAAGTGGGGATATATCTTCCTCATACCTTTCATCACAATTTATCTGATATTCAACATGATTCCGTTGATTACTACAATTTACAACAGTTTCTTTGAGAACTACCGTCAGGGTATTATCCAGGTAGGACCCAACTGGGTGGGACTTGAAAACTATATTACCATTTTCTCAAACGGTGATATCCCCAAGTATTTCTCAAATACAATAATTATGTGGATTTTCGGATTCATTCCGCAGATTTTCTTATCTTTGCTTCTTGCAGCATGGTTTGCTGATACAAGACTTAGAATTAAGGCAAGCGGATTCTTCAAGACAGTAATCTACATGCCGAACCTTATTATGGCATCTGCATTTGCAATGTTATTCTTCACATTGTTCTCAGATTCCGGTCCAATCAACTCCTTGCTCATGCAGGTTGGCCTCATCTCAGAGCCATATAAGTTCTTAAGCCATACTATTTCAGCAAGAGGTCTTGTGTGCTTCATGAACTGCCTAATGTGGTTCGGTAATACAACAATTCTTCTTATGGCAGGTATGCTCGGTATTGACTCAGCATTATTTGAGGCAGCTCAGGTTGACGGAGCTACATCAACCCAGGTATTCTTCAAGATTACATTGCCTCTTCTTAAGCCTATTCTTATCTACGTTATGATTACATCACTTATCGGTGGTCTTCAGATGTTTGATGTACCACAGATTTTGACAAACGGTGAAGGTAATCCGGTACGTACTACTATGACAATGATTATGTACCTGAACAAGCACCTGTACTCTAAGAACTACGGTCTTGGTGGTGCGATGTCAGTATTCCTGTTCATTGTAACCGGTATCCTCAGCCTGATAGTATTCAGATTCACAACAAAGAAGGAAGATTAAGGAGGTTATTACTATGCCAAACGAAGAATATAACAGTGTCGAAGGCGGTTTAGGAATAGCTGCCAGAAGAGTCATCTCTTATGTTGTACTTATACTATTGACATTCCTCTGCTTATTCTGGTTCTATATTCTGTTTATCAATTCAACCAGATCTCATGCAGAGCTTAACAGAGGATTTACTCTTTTACCGAGTTCACACTTAATGACCAACCTTGACAATGTATTGCACGGCTCACAGCCTATTCTGTCAGGTCTTAAGAACTCATTTATCGTAGCCGGTTTAGCAGCAGTACTTTGTACATACTTCTCTACCATGACAGCATATGCGATCCATGTATATGACTTCAAGGCTAAGAAGGCTATATTTACATTCATCCTTGCAGTTATGATGATTCCTACACAGGTAACAGCCCTTGGTTTCATCAGATTGATCAACACGATCAAACTCCAGGATACACTTATTGCACTTATTGTTCCTGCAATTGCAGCACCTGCAACCTTCTACTATATGCATCAGTATATGGAGAGTGCTCTGCCGCATGCTATTGTTGAGGCAGCAAGAATTGATGGATCTTCAGAGTGGAGAACCTTCAATACTATCAGTTTACCAATCATGAAGCCTGCCATCGCAGTACAGATGATATTCACATTTGTATTTAACTGGAACAACTACTTCACTCCTGCACTTATTATTAAGTCAGAGAATAAGAAGACTCTTCCTATCTTAATTGCACAGTTAAGATCAGCGGACTTCCTTAAGTTCGATATGGGTCAGGTTTATGTGTCAATTGCGCTGTCAATTGCACCTGTAATTGTTGTTTACCTTTGCTTATCAAGATACATCGTTGCCGGTGTAGCTGTTGGTAGTGTCAAGGGCTAAATAAAGTGTTGTTGTCTACATGTGACCACCCTGCAGAATACTGTACGGGTGGTTACTGTATATAGTGGGTTATGAGGATAGCATGGATAATATAGATAACTTTATTGAAATCGAAGAAGAAGTTACCGAATCAGGTGTGAATACGGAAGAAACATCAGATAAGCCTAAGAAGGAAAAGAAGCTTAAGTTCAAGGCTAAGAAGGAAAAGAAAGAGAAGAAAGCGAAAGAGCCTAAGGCAAAAAAAGAAAAGAAACCCAAGAAAGAGAAGAAACCGCTTAAGATCAGTCTTACTGCAAGACTTATCATAAGCTCTCTGCCTCCGATGCTTATCGTTGCTCTTACTATTCTATTAATCTCTGTAAGGACCATGCAGGGAGCGATAGAGAAGGAGATTCAGAAGTCCTTAAGCATTGTATCTGCTTCGGTAAGTGAGACATATACTAACTTATATGAAGGTGATTATAAGAAGGCCAAGGGCGGTAAGGTTACCAAGGGCGAGACCACCATTTCGGGTAAGACGGAGCTTATTGATGCCCTGTATGAGGCGACTGACTTCCAGATTTCCTTCGTATACGAGAATATGCGTCTCATTACTACATTTAAGAAGGATAACGGTCAGGGAAGACGTATCAACGGAAGCTATCTTGAGGATGAGCTCTACGAGCAGCTTCAGACCGGTGAGAGTGTCTTCTTAAAGGGCGCTGAAATAGATGGTGTTCCATATTATCTGTACTATCAGCCGTTGATTAACTCTGACGGAAGTATAGTAGGTTCTATTGAGGTAGGTACTCCTTCAGCAGATGTTAAGAAGATTACACAGTCGCAGTCACTGATCATTCTTGCGATCTCAATTATAATTATGATCGTTGCGGCGATCCTTCAGTTTATCATCTCTAAGAAGATAGGATTTGCGATGATCAAGATTCGCGAATTCCTTAACAGAATCAAGGAAGGTAAGCTTGATACAATACCGGATGAAGAGGCACTTAAGAGAACCGATGAGGTTGGTGATATATACAGAACGGCTGTAGAACTTAAGGACAGACTGACTGATATCGTACAGAATATTCAGCTGGCGGCAGGAGACCTTATTGATTCAGCTTCAAATCTTACTTCTGTTGCACAGAATACGAAGCTTACCGTGGAGGATGTTGTTCATGCGACGGAATCCATTGCGGAACGTGCAAGCTCTCAGGCTGCTGATGCCAAGCTTACCAGTGACGGCGTTACAGATATGAACGAGCGTATCAAGAATATCAAGCATGAGATGCATGATCTTGTAACTTATGCAGAGTCCATGGCTGATGCAGAGCAGAAGAACAGGGCTATTGTTGAAGAGCTTAATAACCAGTCACTCGAGACCAGAACCAGTCTGGATGCCGTAACCAAGCAGATTGACAGAATGAATTCTTCTGTTCAGAGTATCGAGAAGGCTATTACGCTTATATCCGATATTGCAGACGAAACAGAGCTTCTCTCGCTCAATGCTTCGATTGAGGCAGCAAGAGCCGGAGATGCCGGTCGTGGCTTCGCAGTTGTTGCAGACCAGATCAAGAAGCTGGCTGACCAGTCGAACGTATCGGCTAAGGACATTGGAATAATTATCAAAGAAGTTATGGACGTATCCCTCGAAACTGCAAGTATCATGCAGAAGGTATACGATGCCATGAATCTTCAACAGCTTAAGCTTGACGAGACCAAGGCACAGTCTACACAGGTATCGGACGGTGTAGATAAGTCAATCGAGGGAATCAGTAATATTTCTGTCAAGGTTGACAGTCTTCGTGAGTCAAGTCATGAAATTAAGGATTCGGTTGTTACTCTTGCCGATATCTCGGAGAAGACGGCGACGACCGCTGAGAGTACAATTGAGACCGTAGATAGTATGAGTGATACAATGAATTCACTTCTGGCTTCTTCAGACCAGCTGACAGTGCTTGCAGAGAAGCTTAGTGCATCACTCGGAGTATTCAGAATATAACAATAGTTTGTTGTTTGTTAATACTTCCTTTTTTACCTGTGGGCTTGCCTTGGCAAGCCCATTTTTCTATAATTAAATTACTATGGCAAGTAAAAAAGTATTAGAGATATTAGGCCTGCTTGACAAGCAGTACGGAACAGAATATGTATGTTACCTTGAGCATGAGAATGCCTGGCAGCTGCTTATTGCTACCATCCTAAGTGCACAGTGTACGGATGCAAGGGTGAATATCGTTACGAAAGATTTGTTCAGGAAATACGTCAGTCTGAGCGATTTGGCCAATGCAAAGTTGGAGGAACTTGAACAGGATATACACTCGACGGGCTTCTATCATAACAAGGCAAAGAATATAATTGCCTGTGCAAGGATGTTAATGGAGGAGTACGGTGGAGAGGTTCCGTCGGATATAGATAAGTTGACAGCACTTCCGGGTGTCGGAAGGAAGACAGCTAATGTTATAAGGGGCAATATTTACCATATTCCGAGCATAGTCGTTGATACGCATGTGAAGAGGATATCGGCTAAGCTTGGGATTACTAAGGAGACAGACCCTGAGAAGATAGAATATGACCTTATGCGCAAGCTGCCTAAGGACCATTGGATACTGTGGAATATTCACATAATTACACTTGGAAGGACCATTTGTGTGGCAGGACATGAGAAGTGCAATGAGTGCTTCCTTAAGGATGTATGTCCGTCATGTGGCAAGAATAAGCGTTAAAGATTTGGTGACTAATGTAAGGCAAACGGGTTCGTACAGGGCATAAAGAACCGTATCAAAGCTCAGGATACAGTGAATCCAGATTCTTGATTACACTATCCCTTAGCATGGATGGAATTGCGAGGGCTTGACGTTTAACCCAGGCGATACCCACGTTATCATTGTTGTCACTGTATATCTTTGCGGCGAGCATGTAGGTGGAACTAATATCACTGTTCCATTTTATACATAGCGTGAGAAGAGACAGGGCCTCATCGGCGTAGCCCAGCTCGTATAATCTGTCAGCCCAGTTGTCCATGGCTCTGACAAGCAGGGTGAAGTTGCTGTCACATCTGGACAGGTGGGTGAAATTGGGCGCACCGTATTCAAGCTTAAGATCTGTATTGGTGAGTCCCGTGAAGTTGGCAACACTCTGCCCCTTAAGCTCAATCACCTGGTTAATACAGTCGTTAACTACGGGGTCATCCTTGGCCAAATCAAGCGGCAGCTCATCATAGGGAACTACAATATAGTCGACGGAATCAAGAGGCTTGCGTTGTGTACAATCAGCGGCTCTCTCGCGGGCAAAATATTGTTCATTTTTGCGCTTGAGAATTCGGTCAGACCTACGTATATTATGTATAAGAAGAATAGTCAGAATCACTATACAGAAGAATATAGGATATCCGGCTATGAGGTTAAGTAGATTCATAAAAGCCTCACAATAGGGAGAAACATCATGTATTACATGAATAACAAAAACAAAAAGTTTATCGCAAGAATAATCGTGATACTGCTTGTACTTGCAATGGTGGGTACAATGCTTGTATCTCTTTTCGCATATTAGTATATCATAACGTAAATGAAAAAAATAACATTACTACTATTATTAATAACATTAGCGGTGCCAATGCAGGCATATGCAGCGACTCCGATTATTCAGAACGGAGTTACAATAGGTGGAATAGATGTATCCGGCATGAATGATATGGAGGCTGCCGAAGCCGTTAACAATAAGGTTAACAGTGACATATCATCAGAGATTATCATCCACTGTGTAGAAGGCAAAATCGCTACTCTTCCGGTAAAGGATATCAATCTAAAGTGGAAGAATACGGGTGTTGCCACTGAGGCCATGAGCTATGGCAACAAGGGAAACTTCGTTAAGAGATACAAGGAACGCAAGGATATCGCCCGTAACGGCTTGAACCTTCCTCTGAAATACGGCTTTGACAGGGATAAACTGTCCGAATTTGTGGATAATAACTGCATGATTTATAACGAAGAAGCGATTGAAGCCACTATTACCAGAACTGAAGAGGGCTTTACAATTACTCCGGGTACGACCGGCGTTATCATAGACAAGCAGGAAGCCATGGATTTCATCACAAACTATATCGAGAATGAGTGGAACGGCGACAACGCGGAGATCAACCTTCCATGCATTACGGATGAACCTGAGGCCGGCGAGGAGGAATTGAGTCAGGTAACAGATATTCTGGGCAGCTTCGAGACCAGCTACAAGACCTCGGGATCCAACAGGTCTGCCAATGTTGCAAACGGCTGCAGGCTGGTAAACGGTACCCTGCTTCGCCCCGGTGAGGAGTTCTCCATGTACGACCACATCAAGCCCTTCTCTGAAGAGAACGGCTACAAGATGGCAGGTTCATATATGAACGGCATGGTTGTGGACAGCCTTGGAGGTGGTATCTGTCAGGTATCGACTACTCTGTATAACGCGGTTCTTAGGGCTGAGCTTGAGGTTACCGAGAGAAACAACCACTCTATGATAGTCAACTATGTTCCTGCGAGTGCGGATGCGGCAATCTCCGAGTCCGCCGGCAAGGACTTCAGATTCGTCAATAACACGGAATATCCTATATACATTGAAGGATATACAACCGATGACAAGAAGATAGTATTCAATATATATGGTAAGGAGACAAGACCGGACAACAGGGTTGTTGAGTATAAGAGCGAGGTGTTAGAGACCACGCCCGCACTTACCGAGAATATCATCCCCTCGGCCTCATATCCTGTAGGCTATATCTCAATTCAGTCAGCGCATACGGGTTACAAGGCAAGATTACTTAAGATAGTCACTGTAGACGGTATTGAGGAGAGCAGGGAAGTGGTCAATTCCAGCAGCTACAAGATGGTACCCAGAACTGCGGTTGTAGGCATTGCGACGACTGACCCCAATGCGGCGGCTCAGATTAGCGAGGCCATTGCAACAGGAAGTATCGACTACTGCGCCGGTGTGGCAGGAGCCTGGGCGGCGGCAGCAGCGGCACTTAATGCCCCGGCAACAAATGTCAATCCATAGGTGAACATGAACAAGGGTAAGGTAAACGAGAACGTAATTAAGCGTTCGGTACTCAAATACATAAATGACAACGGAAGCGCAATCCCGGGCTCGGATTGCGCTTTTTTCACGGGTATAAGTACTGATTTCGACGAGGAGGCAGCCGGCAGAATGGCAATGCTTCGAGCCGTCAACAATGCAGCTGTTTGTGGCAAAATCGCGAAAGACTCAGTCATCTCGCTCTTTTTGCCGGAAAGGTATCGTGAAATCAAGCTTAAGGCAATAGTTAAGGATATCGGGGAAACTGCAGAAAAGCTCGGGATCAGAATAGTGGACGGACATACTGAAACAATAAGCGGAATTACTCACCCTGTAGTTAACATAACAATACATGCAACGGAGCCCATGACTGACTCTGAAGGTAAGGCGTGGTCTGCATCAAAGCCTTTGCCCGCAGATGCGATCATTATGACCAAGTGGGCTGCCATGAGTGGTGCGGCAAGGATTGCAAAGGTAAAGAGTGAGGAGCTGAACGGACATTTTCCTGAGTTTATCACAAGGGATGCCATGGAGCTTCTCAGATTCATAAGTGTGGTACCGGAGGCTGCAGTCGCGGTTTCGTCTGACGCCGTATGTATGAACGACTGCTCTGACGGTGGTGTCATGGCCGCTCTCTGGCAGCTGGGTGATGTGTTCGGTGTCGGACTTGAAGTGAATCTTAGGAATATTCCGATTATGCAGGAGTCTGTGGAAGTCAGTGATTATTACAATCTGAATCCATATAAACTAAGGTCGGACGGAGCGTTGCTTATTGTAGCCAGAGACGGTGAGGCCATGACAGAGAGACTGCATGAAGCGGATATTCCTGCTGTGATTATCGGTCATATTACCGATGGGATTGACAGAGTGTTGGTGTATGACGATGAGCGAAGATATCTTGAAGAACCTCGTCAAGACGAGGGTTGTATGATATACTAGACAAGTGTGAACCGGTTGTTTGACCGGGGGAAGGAAATGTATGAGAGAGAGAATATTACAGATAATAGAGAAGAACAGTAAGGTTGGTATTGATGAGATAGCAATCAGACTTGGTGAGAACGAGATAGATGTTGCCAATGAGATCAAGGCTATGGAGGAAGAGGGTGTCATCTGCGGATATCATACCCTGATTGACTGGGAGAAGACAAACATTGAGAAGGTGTCTGCACTTATTGAGGTTACTGTGACTCCACAGAGAGGACAGGGCTTTGACAGCATAGCAGAGAGAATCTACAACTATCCTGAGGTAAACGCGGTATATCTTATCTCAGGCGGCTACGATCTTCTTGTTATGTTAGATGGCAAGTCACTCAAGCAGGTGGCGAGCTTCGTATCAGATAAGCTGTCCACACTTGATTCGGTACTTAGTACAGCAACACATTTTGTTCTTAAGAGGTATAAGGACCACGGTACAATCATTGAACAGAATGACGATAGAGAGAAGATAATGCCATGAGAAATCCGTTATCAGACAGAACAGTAGCATTAAAGCCATCAGGCATCCGCAAATTCTTTGATGTGGTCAATGAGATGCCCGATGCTATATCACTCGGCGTTGGAGAACCCGATTTCGACACACCCTGGCATATAAGGGATGTTGGAATATATTCTCTTGAGAAGGGAAGAACCTTCTATACCTCCAACTCCGGACTCATGGAGCTTAGAAGCGAGATATGCAGATACTTAAAGCGCAAGTACGACTTATCCTACAATCCCAAGGATGAGGTGCTTATTACAGTCGGCGGCTCCGAGGCCATAGACATAGCACTGCGTGCCATGATCAATCCCGGTGAGGAGGTTATCATCCCTCAGCCAAGCTATGTATCCTATGAGCCCTGTGCTATCTTAGCCAACGCCAATCCAGTTATTATCAACCTTAAGAATGAGAATGAGTTCAGACTTACGGCAGCAGAGCTTGAGGAGGCAATCACAGATAAGACCAAGGTGGTTATCATGCCTTTCCCCAACAATCCTACCGGCGCAATAATGGAGCGCAAGGATCTTGAGGCAGTAGCCGAAGTGATAATCAAGCATGATTTATATGTTATCTCGGATGAGATATATGCAGAGCTTACCTACAGTGACTCAGGACATGTATCAATAGCTTCGATCCCGGGTATGCTTGAGAGAACCATAGTTATTAACGGTTTCTCCAAATCCTACGCAATGACAGGTTGGAGGTTGGGCTTTGCCTGCGGACCCAAGAAAATAATTGAGCAGATGACCAAGATTCATCAGTTCGCCATCATGTGTGCGCCGACCACCAGTCAGTATGCAGCGATAGAGGCGCTGAGACACGGTGACGATGATGTGAAGGAGATGTGTGAAGCTTACAACCAGCGAAGAAGATATCTGCTACACACCTTTAAGCAGATGGGACTGCCCTGCTTCGAGCCCTTCGGAGCCTTCTATGTATTCCCCTGCATTAAGGAGTTTGGTATGAGCAGTGACGAGTTTGCATTAAGACTGCTTGAGGAGGAGAAGGTTGCAGTTGTTCCGGGCACAGCCTTTGGAGACAGCGGCGAAGGCTTCCTCAGAATATCATATGCATATTCGATTGAATCCCTCAAGGAGGCAATCGGCAGAATCGAAAGCTTCATCGGAAGACTCAGAGAAGAAATGTTATAATCTATACCCCGGATACTCTCCGGGGTGTTTGTGACAAAATATGGATAATATTAATCATTTGGAAGAAAATGAATATATTAAGGAGAGGGTGAAGGCAACTCCGCTTAACCGCCGCAAGCTGATGCGAAGAACGATAATTACGGCGAGCATGGCTGTTATATTCGGAGTCCTGGCATGCCTGACCTTCTTAGTGCTTCAGCCGGTTTTCACCAACATGCTATATCCGCAGGAGGAGCCTGCGGTTGTTGAGATCCCCGAAGATACCGAGGAGATGCTTCCCGAGGATATGGTGCTTGAGGAGGAGAGTGAACCTCAGATTCAGGTAATAGAGCGCAACTACAAGGCTGACCCGATTCAGATGTATGACGACCAGTATGAGGAACTCTACAGGATAGCTCAGACAGCACTTGCTTCAACGGTTACGGTAATTGGTTACAATAGCGAGATGGACTGGTTCGACAATTCCTATGAGAGCAAGACCTCGTCAAGCGGCTTCTATGTTGCCAACAACCGTAAGGAGATGCTCTTCCTGTCGCACAAGGACGTGATAATGGATGCATCAGACATCTTAGTTACCTTCCATAGCGGCGAATCCGTCAAGGGGGAGATCAAGGGAGTCGACGAGAACACCGGACTTGCTGTCATTGCAGTTAAGATAGAGGATGTTCCGGAGCAATTGAGAGAATCAATTCAGGTACTTAAGCTCGCTAACAGCAAGGTATCCAATATCCTGGCTACACCTGTTATTGCAATCGGTCGCCTCTATGACCAGGGAGAAGCTGTGGGCTACGGAATGCTGGCAGGCAAGGGAAAAACCGCCAGCTTTACGGATCAGAATGTTGAGATACTTACTACAGATATTTACGGTGGTACCAATGCGTCGGGCGTCATCCTCAACCTGCATGGTGAGGTGCTTGGAGTAATAGACTCAGGCATGGGGTCAGAGGCTGCGCCGAATCTGGTAACAGCTATCGGGATTTCCGATATTAAGCAGGAAATCGAGAGAATGAGCAATGGCAGAAGCAAGTCCGTGCTTGGAATAAACGGAATAGATGTATCGAAGGAAGCGATAGAGAATCTGGGAGTTCCGATGGGAGCATACGTTACAAGTATTGTCATGAGCTCACCGGCGATGAATGCGGGAATACAGAGTGGCGATATCATAACGAAAATAGGAGAGAGAACGATCCTTAAGTATTCTGATGTGACGGATGCAATGTATGCCATGAGTCCGGAGACGACAGTATATGTCACTGTCATGAGACAGGGTGGAGAAGAATACAAGGAGTTAGTGCTTGAGGTAACCTTAGGCGAAGTAAAATAACGACGGGAGCGATTTTACAATATGAAGTATATTAAAGACCTGACAGAGGGCGCGAGAGTATCGGATATTTATCTTGTTAAGAGCAGAACAAGTGCGGTGACCAAGACCGGCAAGGATTACTGGAATGTAGTGTTACAGGACAAGTCCGGTGCGGTGGATGCGAAGGTATGGGACCTTGGAAGCGCCGGAATTGAGGAGTTCGAGGCGAAGGATTATGTGGATATCGTCGGTACCGTGACGATGTTTAACGGTGCACTTCAGGTGAAGATCGAGAGGGCCAGAGTTGCGCGCGAGGGTGAGTATGAGCCGGCTAACTATCTGCCTGTAAGTAAGTACAATATAGATGAGATGATGGCTGAGCTTGTGACAATGATTGAGAAAACGAAGAATCAGTATCTGAAGCAGCTGCTTAGGAGCTTCTTTGTGGAGGATGCGGAGTTTATAAGTAAGTTCAGGTTCTCGTCTGCGGCAAAGTCGGTGCATCACTCGTTTGTGGGCGGCCTGCTGGAGCATACGCTCAGTGTGGCGAAGAATTGTGAATATTTTGCTGCTCATTATGAGATGCTTAACAGGGACTTGCTCGTGGCAGCGGCAATCTGTCACGATATTGGTAAGGTCAGGGAGTTCGTGCCCTATCCTGAGAATGATTACAGTGACGAGGGTAATCTGTTAGGTCATATTGTTATTGGTGCTGAGATGGTGGGCGAGAGGATTGCTGCAATTCCGGGTTTTCCGGCTAACCTGGCTAATGAACTTAGGCACTGTATTCTGGCGCACCACGGAGAGCTTGAGTTCGGTTCACCGAAGAAGCCTGCGTTAATCGAAGCAGTGGCGCTAAGCTTTGCGGACAATATTGATGCCAAGATGGAGACCTTTATGGAGGCACTGGATTCGAGCTTAAATCCGGCTGAGTGGATGGGATACAATAAGTTCATTGAGAGCAATATCCGTGGAACCAGGATGGAGTAGGAATATGAAGAATTCTGAATATACTAAGGATGAGTTGCTTGAAATAAAGATAACCGACATGGGCAACGATGGTGAAGGTATCGGCAAGGTGGACGGATATACATTATTCGTGAAGGATGCTGTTATCGGTGATACAGTGCTTGTCAAGATAATGAAGGCTAAGAAAAACTATGCTTATGCACATCTGGAGAAGGTAATTTGGCCTTCTCCTTTTCGTGTTGAGCCGAAATGTCCGTATGCAAGACCCTGTGGCGGGTGTACGCTTCAGGCTCTGGATTATGGCAAGCAGTTGGAACTTAAGGCATCAAAGGTAGCCAACAATATCATTAGAATAGGTGGATTCGATGCCGAATATGTGATGAGTATAGCAGAACCTATTGTTGGTATGGATGAGCCCTATCGATACAGGGGCAAGTCTCAGTTTCCCTTTGGTAAGGATAAGAACGGCAAGGTAGTAACAGGATTCTATGCAGGACGTACGCACAATATCATAGCCAATAACGATTGTGTTATCGGAGTTGAGGAAAACAGGGAAATCCTTGAGATAATACTTCACCATATGGAGGAGTATGGTGTTCAGCCCTATGATGAGAGCACAGGTAGCGGCGTTATCAGACATGTGCTTATACGTAAGGGGTTTGCGACAGGAGAGCTGATGGTATGCCTTGTAATTAATTCAGGTGTGAAGAAGGGGGAATATATACCGGCTCAGGATAAACTGATCTTGGAACTTTGCAAGGTTGAGGGTATGACAAGCATATCCGTATCCCTTAATGATAAGAATACCAATGTCATTATGGGTGATAAAATAGTAAATCTCTGGGGAAGAGAGACAATAAGGGATGTTGTGCATATGCTGAACGTCGATAACGGAACTGATATTACTTTCGAAATATCGCCTCTCTCTTTCTACCAGGTGAACCCGCTACAGATGGAGAAGTTATATTCGATTGCGCTACAGTATGCAGAACTTACAGGCAAAGAGGATGTATGGGACCTGTATTGCGGAATCGGAACCATATCACTGTTTTTGGCAAAAAGTGCCCGCCGGGTCATTGGCGTAGAGATTATTCCGGAAGCAATTGAGGATGCTAAGAGGAATGCCCGAAACAACGGAATAGATAATGCCACCTTCTTTGTCGGTAAGGCAGAGGAAGTATTACCCGAGTATTACGCTCAGACCGCATCCAATGAAGATGGTGTTGGAGATATGCGTCATCCCGATGTCATTGTTGTCGATCCGCCCCGTAAGGGCTGTGATATCGACTGTCTCAATACCATGCTCAAGATGAAGCCGGAACGCATAGTATATGTAAGCTGTGACAGCGCCACACTCGCAAGAGATCTT
>SAMEA3663248__coassemble_161_pt1 | contig 25619 bp, 28 predicted proteins | sample SAMEA3663248__metabat2_high_PE_009 | metagenome-assembled genome bin SAMEA3663248 (sample SAMEA3663248) | pig gut metagenome | biome: pig gut; feature: pig-associated habitat; material: faeces | place: China | collected 2013 | reverse complement strand
CTAAATGCTATAAGCCTTATCAAGAATCAAATGAAGTTTCAGCTCATTACCATATACAACTATGGGTAATGTTAGAATGGCTTCGCTTTCGATTGTACCGGGTTCGCTTACCGAGAACGGGGCATCCATATCGATATCAATATCCTTGCCGCTCATCTCTGTTGCCAAAAGGCCATTCACACAGTTGATAAGTTCACAGAGTGCGTCGAGGCAATCCTCATCCTCTGCTACGTTCTCGCATCCCGCAAAACCAACAGCCATATCAAACAATGCATCCTTTATTGTACCGGAGATTGCTGTTAATACCTTATGCTGTCCAAATATGGGCTGAGCGCACAGAGCATCGAACTTAACAACATCAGATACTGTAGGTCTCTTGATATATACATGATAATCAATAAGTCTTGCAATGGTTCTCACCATTATACCCGCAAGGCTCTTGATGATATCAGGCTGGTCATAAATAAATATAGGAATAACTCTGTCAATATCACAGCTCTTAAGGTCTTCCATATTGGCAAGGGTAAATCCGTTCTCGAGCTGATAAGCACTGAGTGCATCATCAAACTCATTCATTGTAAGGAATCCCTTATCAATTACCGACTGCATAAATGCGAGGAAGGAGTTGCCCTGGAGTACAAGTAATCTGCCTACCTGTTCATCAGTAAGATATCCCTTCTCAATAGCTATATCACCGAATCTTCTGTCGTAGATTGCCTGAAGCTGATTAACTTCTTCAACCTGCTCTATGGTCATCATCTTCTCAGAGACTGCAATCACACCGAGTCTTACTCTCTTCTCAGCCTGTGATGTGAATGCTTCTGCGAGCTGCTTCTCGTCAAGCTTGCCTTCACTTACAAGATAATTCGCGAAAATACGATCAAACATTGAACCTCTCCTTTGCTATAAACTAAGTGTATTATAAACTTTTTCACAATATTATTCAACAAAATACTGATTTTTCTGTTGAAATCATACAATTTCATTGCATATTACACAATATTTTTGCTATTTCTTCTTCTCTTGCATTAATCGGGATCTTATGATTTCCCGCTGAAATCCTCTTATCATACCCATTATTGCACAGATATCTGTCAAACTCGGATGCATTTGCAACAAGACCTGCTGCCTCTATTTTCCTTGCAACCGTATCCGAACCGCTGCCACGCTCAACGACTACGGTAATGTATTCAGTGTCATTCTCCGTATCATTAGTATCCTTATCCGGTTCCTTAGTAGGAGCAGGAGTCACTTCCTTTGTCAAAGTCGGAGTCACCTTCGGTGTGGCAGCACCGTCACTACCGGCAGCCGGCGGTGTCTCATCGAAGTTGGAATTATCCGCTTCGTCCGGATTAACTTCTGTCTCATCAGGCTCTGTTGCAGGTATATCCTCGTTAACCTTTACTGCAGCGGCGTCACCCGAGGCGTCGTTTTCTGTCATTTCTTCAGTTTCCAGTCCGTCTCTGATTGCTTCGTCAACACTTTCATTCAGTGTCTCACTCGACGGAACCATTCCAAGCGCTTCCGCCCTCTTAATGATTTCCTCATCGGATATTTGATCATTCTTCATTCCGGCCGAGATACATAGTGCAACCGCTACGATAATACCAAGGCCTATGCCTCGAAGATAAAACTTAAGCTTCATGACTTATCCCCTTAATTTCTGAAAAGGTCAAGTACAAGCTTAACCTCTCCCACTCCAAGATCAAGTTCCTTGGCAATTGCCATATTGGACTTTCCTTCTTTGTGAAGTGCGAGTATTCTGTCGTTATTATTCATGCTTCCCAGTTCAGAATCAAACATAAGCTCAACTTTTGCATCGGGCTTAGTATCTGCGTCAGGCGTAATATCCACAGGTTTCGCCTGAGGAATATCATTATTTTCAAAATCGGCAACAGACACCTTCTTAACATTAATCGGTTCGAAGGCGTCAGACTGTGGTGCTTTTTCCGCCTCCTGCACTTTTGTATTTATACCGGGAGTTACCTCAGGCTCAGTTCTCGTGCTTTTGCCATCGGATGATTTACCTGATGAAGACTCTGTGAGAATCCCCGAGTTCTTAACTCTGTTCTGAAGCTGGTTAAGTTCTGCGGCAGTGGACTTAACCATGGAATATTTGTTGTCAATCATGTCATAGAGGAATACCGCCTCCTCATGGTCCTTATGTATCTGTTTAAGCACCGTGTCGGAATATTCACTGACCGCCATCATCTTCTCATTGGTAATCCTGTCCATATAGCGGTCGAGTCTGTCCTTATTGTCGGTCAGCTGCTCCTCAAGCGCATCTCTGAGATCACCCTTGGCCCTGTTTATCTCTCCGTCAAGAGCGCCTGTAATCGCATCCCTTGCTGCATCAGAACTAAGGAGGCTTTCAATATCCTCCGTTCTGTCGCCGGACTTATCCGGTATAAAGAAGCTAATAGTAAAAAGCAAAGCTCCCACTATAAGAATCACAATTTCTGCGACTGTCATTACTACATCCTGCCTATATCTTCATATCAAATCCGGAATACTTGGGGATGACCTTTCCGTCAGCATTGTCCTGCTGCTTCTTGCCATTCCTGTTCTTACCGCCGTCTCCGGAATATGTTCCGCCACCCTTCTCCTTGGCATCAAACTTCTTCTGATTATTGTTTACGTCATCTCCGGCATGAACATTGTTAATCCTGGTCTCTACCGCCTGATTAAACTTGTTCTGGAAGTTGGTCTGGTCGACCATTCCCTTGGTATCCTCCTGATGACGCAGATGATTATAATCGTTTATTCCGGTCATTGCATGATTAAGTTCAACTGCTCCTATTGCCACAGGCACCTCCCTTAGTTCATGTCAATCATTCTGACATCTCCGCGATCCTTGACGAATCTGCAGTATTTCATACTATCCTTTATTATCTTAGATACATCGTTAATGACAATCTTCGTTCCCGGATAAACCGTGTCCCTGACTGCCACACAAGCACGCTTCTCTTCCGCCAGGAGCCCTTCTATTTCGGATATCTCCTTGTTGAACTGTCTGATTTCCTCAAGCTTGCTTCTGGTAATGATCGCCAGTCCCTTAATGTTCTGCTGCTGTTCCTCACTAAGCTCTATTCCCTGCTCATGCTTATCCCTTGCAGCCTCCATAATGGGAATAGCCCTGTTTATTACCTTGGTGTTCTCATTGATCAGTTCATTGAGATCCTTGTATCTCTTCTTAACAGTGGGGCTCACTCCTATTTCGACCAGTGTCTCAGTTCCCATATCGGAACCAAGTATCTTGACATCTATCAGGGTCGTGGCGCTAACCTTTCCACCCGATATGAAGCCTCTCTTGCCGCCTACATGAACCTCACTTCCTGCCATAACCTGACTGTGCATAATCGAGCTTGCTTCGACATATCCGTTGGCCTCAACCGTGGCGTTCTCAATAAATTTGGCAACCACATTACCGTCAGCTCTAAGCATGCCCTTGCCCATACCGTTCATTCCCCTGGCTATGGTAATATTACCGCCCGCTATTATCGTGGCGCCCTCTACAATACCTCTTACCTCAACATTACCCTTGGCCCTAATTGTGTAATTGGCATTGACGTTTCCGTTAACCTGGACATTGCCCTCATATTCTATATTACCCGTTGCGGTATCTACATTCTCAACCTCCATGAGGTCGCTTACGAATACTCTTCCGTCAACTAAGTTAACATGTCCGTTGCATAAGGAATAGATTTCGGTCTTATCCTCAGATATTTTGATATTCTTACCAAATTTGAGTTTGCCTCTCTTAATGTCTGCGGGCTTTATCTTCTGACCTGTAATATCATATCCGTACTTACCCGGCACCTCTCTGTGCAGCTTGGCAAGCAGGTCACCTTCATTGCAGTGATTAATGATATTCAGGTTAAAGAAGTCAACACTTCCGTCTTCAAGCAGCGTCGGTCTGGCCTTAACATCCGTATTGAACATATACTCAATTGATGCGTTTTTTCCTTGGACAGGCTCTACTCCCTTGGCTATATCAAAATATTCGAAATATATTCTATTTGACAGAAAATTCTTAATCACATCATGATCGATTCCGCATACTACGCCTCGAATCTTGAGGTCGCCAAGTATCTCCTCCTCGGTCATGAGCTCACCCTTGTCGGACGGTGGCATGAACTTGGCACGGCACGTCATGTTATTGTCCGTAATCTCGGTAATCATGCACTCCCTTATTGGCAATATTGAATTGTTGTTAAGCGGAATTATTATCTCCGAATCACCAAGGTTAGCCATAGCCTTGTTTAGCTCGGGGATTGTGAAATCTATTTTATTAAAATTGAGATAGTCGACAATGTCGCCAATCGCCGGGTTCTCTCCGCCATTCGTTGCGGGAATAACCTTAAGACTGGTGGAATCACCGCCGCACATCAGCATGATACTACCGTTCATATATGCTCCTGTTATTTTAGAAGGATACCAAGATACCTTCCAAGTTTATCTCTCATCTTATTAAGAGCCTTGGTATGAATCTGGCTCACTCTGCTCTCCGATACCTCGAGTACCGCCGCTATTTCCTTGAGTGTCATTTCGTCATAATAATACATCTGGATGACGAGCTTCTCCTTCTCGTTGAGGGCTTCTAAGCTCTCAACAAGCTTCTCTTTAAGTTCCCTCTCTTCCATTACATCCTCCGGCTGCATGAAATGAGATGAGCCCGTCGGACTGTTGGGAACATCTGCGCCCGATTCCATGAATTCGTTGAGTGATACAAGACCTGTGACCTTGAGCTTTGACTGCCACTCTAACAATTCCTCCGAGTCTATACCCAGAGACATTGCCAGTTCATCGTCACTAGGCTGTCTGCCATGTTCTGTCTCGAATTCCCGGATTGCAGTATCTATCTGCTTCTGCTTCTGTCTGACAGTCCTGGGAATCCAGTCCATCTTTCTGATCTGATCCAGGATTTCTCCCCTGATCCTAAGTGAAGCATAGGTCTCAAACTTGTTCTGTTTCAGCGCGTCGTACTTGTCGATTGCATCAATCAGCCCGAAGGTTCCGTAGCTTACGAGGTCCTCATATTCTACATTGTATCCCAGATACATACTCAGGCGTCCGGCTATTATCTTAACAAGCGGAGCATATTCCAATATTAACTTTTCTCTTAGTTCCTGAGAGCCCAGTCTGGCATAATCACGCCAGAGAATGGCTCTTTGAGCTTCATCCATTGCCATACCCCACTACACACTTAAGAAGTACTGCCCTCTTCCTCTTCCTTATCGGATTCACCATCCGATGCATTCTCGGCAGCACCTTCCTTCTCCACTACCTTACCTTCCTCTTCCAATCTCTTTGCTTCTTCCTCGGCAATCTGCTGTTCAAACAGAAGAATTACCCTTCTTAGAGCACGTCCGATCATATAGAAGAGAACCAGACTTCCAAGTATTATCCACATAGACTCTATGGCTTCATACCTGAAATACAGTGTCATTAACCCTGCAATGCCACCTGCTATAAGCATTATAACGATAGGCATCATTGCATATCTTTTATTCATTGCAACCCCTTTGGATACTATTTGTATATATCATAAGAAGGCAAGAAGCCTATATTACCTTTGGCTCCTTACCTATAGCTCGAATCAGATATTCCCCGGTCTCCGGATAGAATACAACAGTTCTTCCGTAGTCTGCTCCGGTATCCTCAGCGAGCAGCCTGATATTCAGTTCCGAAAGCTTCTTCTTAACTGCAGCGACATTATTCTCACCTACTCGAAGCAGAGGCGACTGCTTGTTGGCTGAGAACATCTGAGCTCCGCCGGCAATTTTAGATACTATTCTGTTCTTAACAGCTCCCGCATCAACGACTTTCTCAAGCAGACTCTCAATTCCGGTATCCGCAAACTTCGCTACATTTGAATTATTGCTTATTGCCCTACTGTCAGGCAACATCACGTGCACCATCCCACATATCTTAGCTATGGGATCGTATAGAATTACTCCCACACAGGAACCTAGTCCCAAGGTTATGATGCTGTCCGGGCTAGTGCAGACATTCATGTCCGCCATGCCAACTTTAATTTCCAAAGCTAACCTCCAGACCGGTATTAATCCTCAACGGGGATTCCCAGTGCTCTTAATATTTTTACATATGACTCCATGTCGGGAATCATAACGAAGAATCCGTCCATCTCAATCTCATCCGAAATCTGAGATTGGATTAACAGGATTTTATCTCCCATGATTCCGAATTCTATCGCAGGTACGCTTAGAATCGCGCCCGCCATATCTATCGCCAAATCCGGAATTGAGGGATATATGCACATATTGGTCATTGTAGATAATGCGTTTAGATAAGAACCCGTAACAATATTACTGATTTCCTTAAAGGCCGAGCGTTCCATCTCTCCGAATTCATCTCCACCCATGCCTCCCATGAGTTTGGATACAAGATGTAGTGCAACCTCCTTCTGCACCAGGAAGAGAATTGAACCCGTAATATCGCCTTCAACCGACAGATAGGCACCTGCAAGCTCCTGCTCCTCTCCACCAAGCAGTGCACCGACATCCTTGAATTCCATCATTCTTACCTGAGGAACCTTCATGTCGACCTTGCACTGTAGCATTGTTGCAAGAGCTGTGGTAGCATTACCCGCTCCAATATTTCCTATTTCCTTAAGTACGTCAAAGTACTGCGTGGTCAGGCTCTCCATGGACAATTCTGCCATGTATTAGTCCTCCTTCATAGACTTATCATAGGTTACTACATCAATATCGAGTAATGATACAAGTCCGTTCTCTGTCTTGCCAACACCTGCAACAAAGTGTGGTATATCATCATTGGCATCGTACTTCATCTTCTCTATCTGCTCGGGAGTCAGAGTAACAACCTCCTTAACAGCATCCACGATCAGTCCGATCTTTCCATACTTCTCAAGCTTAACAATAATAAATCTGGTATTCTTGGTCTCTTCGATTTCCTCAAATCCCATCTTGAGTCTGAGGCTCATGATAGGAACGATTTCACCTCTGATATTAATTACGCCTTTAATGTATGCTGCGACATTCGGTACTCTTGTAACAGCCTGAGGGCGAACAATATTGTCCACTATACTGATATCAATTCCATACATTTCTTCCCCAATGGCAATCTTGATAAACTGTATAGCTTCTGAATATACTTTAACCTCGTCCATGTCTATTCCTCCTTAGATTAATGCATTGGGGTCAATGATAAGTGCAACTTCACCATTACCGAGAATAGTTGCGCCACTGATAAGCTTGCTCTTGTTGATATACTTACCCAGCGACTTGATAACGATTTCCTGCTGTCCCGTAAGTGTATCTATTACGAGTCCTGCCATCTTATCACCCTTCTTAACGATTACCACAACAAGCTCTTCATTGGGATCCTTGGTTGACTCACAGCCAAGTACCTCATTAAGTCTGATAAGAGGAATAATGTTGCCTCTTAAGGTAATTACTTCCTTAGTCTGAACCGTACTTACCTCATCGGGTCTTATGCTCTCTATTGTCTGGATATTGCTGAGAGGAATTGCATACTTCTCTCCGCCCACAATAACCATAAGTGTCTGAATGATTGCGAGAGTAAGAGGAAGTCTTATTGTCCATGTACTTCCGACACCAAGTGTACTCTTAACCTCAACCTCTCCTGAGAGGGATTCTATCTTAGACTTAACAACATCAAGTCCAACACCTCTTCCCGAGATATCGGATACAACCTTGGCAGTTGAGAAGCTGGGGAGGAAAAGAAGATTGATTATCTCCTGATCTGTCATCGAATCAGCCTGCTCAGATGTAATTGTTCCTCTCTCGATAGCCTTGTTCCTAACTGCATTAACATCAATACCGTTACCATCATCCTTAACCTCGATGACAACGTTGTTACCGTCCTGATATGCATCCAGGTAGATTGAGCCTGCTTCCGGCTTACCTCTCTGAATTCTTAGGTTAACATCCGACTCGATACCATGGTCTGCCGAATTACGAAGCAGGTGCATGATGGGATCACCAATCTCATCAACCACTGTTCTGTCAAGTTCTGTCTCTTCACCTGACATATACAGTTCCATCTTCTTACCAAGTTTCTTCTGAAGATCTCTAATCATTCTCGGGAACTTGTTTACCACGCTCTCGATAGGTACCATTCTAACCTTCATTACCGATTCATGAAGGTTGGTAGTTACATTCTCGAGGTATTCTATATGCTCATTAATCTCATTGGTCGCAGAGCCTGTCGATGTTGCTGCCGATACAAGTGAATTCTTGGCAATGATAAGCTCGCTGACAAGATTCATAAGTACATCCAGTTTCTCAATATCGACTCTGACGGTTCTGTTAACCACAGGCTTCTTCTTCTCTGCAGGTGCCTTGGTGTTGCCACCATTATCTGCCTGAGGAGCCTTGTTCTCCGATACCTGAAGCTCTGTCTCGCTTTCCTTCTCTTCTTCTGCGATTGCGGGAACATCTACAGCTCCGCCGGATACCTTGGCAATCTCTGATACACCCTTGCAGGCTTTTATCACATCATCTACAGTCTTCTCCGTGATGATAATCATACTGAAATCAAGCTCGAATCTCTCATCCTCGATATCCTGTGCAGAAGGTACTGAGATAATAACCTCACCCAGTTCCTCCAAGGTCTTGAATACAAGGAAGGCTCTTGCAGCCTTAAGAATACAGCTCTCCTGAACGAAAACCGTAACACCGACAACATTCAGTCCCTTACCCTTGGCTGTGCCCATAACATGAAGCTGCTCTTCAGAGAATTTGATGCTCTTCCACTTGTCATCGGGATTGCCGTCAGCACTCATGACGGGAGTTTCTGCATTCTCCGTATTAGGTGCCTGGGGCTCTGTCTTCTTCTCCTCTGCCTTAGGCTCAGCACTCTCACCGTTTAGGAAGCCGTTAAGCGCCTTGATGATATTCTCATTGTCATTGGTACCCTCATCTGCACTTGACTGAATATTGTCAAGATACTCCTCTAAGGCATCCAGACACTGGAATATGGTATCGATTATGCTCGAATTAACCTTCAGGGCACCGTCTCTAACCTTACTGAACACATTCTCCATATCATGGGTCAGAGTCTGCATTCTCTTGTAACCCATGGTTCCTGCCATACCCTTAAGGGAATGGGCAGCTCTGAATATTTCATTCACTGTGTCCATGTCGTCCGGTGACTGTTCAAGATCCAGAATCTGCGTATTGAGATTCTGTAAATGCTCTTTGGTCTCGTCGATAAAAATCTCTAGATACTGGCTAACATCCATTTTGCATTACCCCCACGTGTAATATAATCTCCTGTGCAATATTGCCCAACTCAACCGATTCATCGGTAATTCCCGCCTTGTCAGCCGCCTTAGGCATTCCATACACAATACAACTGTTCTTCTCCTGTGAAATACAGTATACCTTCTTATTTAACTTAAGATTCCTTATACCCTCTGTTCCGTCGGAACCCATTCCTGTCATTACAACACAGATAATCTCATCATATCCGCTGTCTGAGAGGGACTCATACATATAGTTTGCCGAGGGCTTAACACCTTCTCTCGGTGGTTCATCCGAATAATGGACCCTGGAGCCTCTGCCCGACTTAACAAGCTTCAGATGCTGTCCGCCTCTTGCAATATACACATGACCATTCTCAAGAACCTCTCCCTCCTTGGCCTCGGATACGGCAATCCTTGAGATAGCATCCATTCTCTGTGCCAAACTCTCCGTAAAGCCTACCGGCATATGCTGTACAATAACAACCGGTGCGTTGAGATCCTCCGGCAAAAACGGAATGACTGATTGTAACGACTTAGGTCCGCCTGTTGAGATGGCGATTGCAACAAGCCTGTTGCCGGTAATTGATGCAGCCTTTTTCCTAACCAGCTGTTCAACTCCCGTCTGTATCTCAATCGTTCTCCTGGTTACGGGTTTAACTTTTGCAACACTTTTTAACTTGGCATTGCATACAGCATACAATGTATCCAGAAGCTCTTTGTCAAAATTGTTCTCTTTACATTTATAAGACCATTCCGGCTTATGAATGAAATCAAGAGCTCCAAGTTCCAGAGCATCCAGCGTGACCTTAGCTCCGTCCATGGTAAGGGTACTCGCCATGAGGATTCGTGCGCTGATTCCTTCACTTGCCAGTGCGCGAAGCAGCTCTATGCCGTCCATCTTGGGCATATTCACATCAAGAACAACCCCGTCAAAGGTCTCAGTCCTCAGAATCTCAAGGGCTTCCAAACCATTTTTGGCTTCCTTTTCAATATGGAACCTTTTGTCAGAATTTATTATATCACTCAACACCCTTCTCATGAGTGCAGAGTCATCAACTAGCAGGATTTTTTTCATTATCCCTCCGTTTAAGCTTCTTAATCATCTAAAAACCGCGTTCTCTTTTCCTGTTCTTTCTCTCTTCATCAAATATATACTGGATTATCTCTTCCCTGTCCTGACTGTGGGCGTTAAGGTACTGAACCCTGTGTTCATAACCGCCCTTGCCTGTAGTGATCTCCTTCACATCTAAGATCTTGCTTACAAGATCAAACTCTCTCGTCTCTCCTTTTATCATAAGGGTATAATGACACAGGATCACGCTATCCTTATCGTATTTATAATCACTGACGAACCTGAGACCACCTCCGCTGATATCCACAATTATGCTTCTCTTAAGCGGAAGCCCCGGAACCAGAGCATACTCATTACGTTCCTCGTTGGCAATCTCCTCCTCACAGATGTTACGCGAATCCATCTCCAGTGCACAGCTGTATCTGTAATATTCTCTTCTCTGGAATTTACGCAGGTTAGTCTCCAATTCCATGAGGAGAATATATACATTGTTGCTCTTATACCTGTCAATCACACGGGCTACGCATTCATAAAGAACTGCTCCCGAATAGAAGAACAGATCATATTCTCCGTCCACCGGAAGCAGAATCAGTTTCGTCTGCTCCATCGGCATTATAATCTCTATTCTGTCTTCTCCGACAACATCATAGACCTTGGTATTATGTGTTTTGTTCTTTTCGCCTTCCTTTAAATTTACTGCCTTAAGTTCAACCCTCTGACCGGGGAAAACATATTTTTCAATCATCGGCAATTCCCTCTTAACAGATAAGCTTCCTAGTCCAGTTTCTTACCCGTAACTATATGTGAAAAAAATGCTGCCATTCCTCTCTTCTTAACATTACCGCTAAGTTCCTTGTTCATAAGAACCGCGGCAATTCTTTCATACGCCTTCGCCGACTTAGCTTGCGGATTGGCAAGCGAAACCGGTGTCTGCTGCATTACAGCCTGACTCAGCTTCTCATCCTGTGGAACGGTACCGAGGTACGATATCGGCAGCTTTAAGTACCGCTGTACAACAACATTCAACTTATTAAAAAGCGCGAGTCCCGCTTCATCCCTGTCGACCTTATTGGCTATCACTTTTATCTGAGAGGCTTCCTTGGAGAATCTCGGATGTCTGTTCAGTGCCTTAAGCAGCGAATAGGAATCGGTTATTGATGTAGGTTCAGGTGTTGTCACAAGCAGAATCTCTCCGCTTGCAACCAGAAATTCCAATACCGCATCGGAAATACCCGCACCCGTATCGATAATGATAACGTCTGCAATTGCATCAAGCTCTGCCAGATTCTGAATGATATAGACAAGATAATCACGGCTTAAGTTTGAAAGACCTGCAATACCGGAGCCTCCGGAAATAAAGCCCACATCTCCCGGTCCCCAGGTAATGATCTCCTTAATATTCTTGCCCTGATATATCAGATCGCAGAGATTGTGCTTGGGTACGGTTCCGAACATAATCTCTATATTGGCAAGTCCGAAGTCCGCATCTAGGATAATCACGCGCTGTCCCATCTTACGAAACTGAATTGCAAGATTGATCGCTGTATTGGATTTGCCCACGCCTCCCTTACCGCTTGTTACGGTAATGACTCTGGCTAAGGGCCTATTGGACGTCGGACTGTTGGCTTTTACTATATTACGTAACTGTTGAGCCTGATCCATAATATGTGCTCCTTAGATAATACTATTTCTGTCCGCCGAGAATTGACTTGACGGTTGTCTGAGGGTTGAACTTATCTATATCATCCGGAACGTTCTGTCCATAGGTAACATAGCTGAGTTCACATCCCGTATACAGACGAAGATTGAGCAGATTACCGAGAGCAGTCGTCTCGTCAAGCTTGGTAAAGATAATCCTGTAATCACTCATCTCCTTATAGGTGTCTGCAATATCCACAAGATCACGATACTTGGTCGTAGCACTTAATACGAGATAGACCTCACTTTCGGCGATATCATCTACACCGTGAATGATTAGGTTGGTATTATTTTTCTGTTCCTCATTGTGATGCGAATGACCTGCCGTATCAACCAATATATAGTCATAGGAATTGAATTCCTCATACGCCTGCTCTATTTCCGGTGCAGAGTATATGATCCTAAACGGTACCTCTAAGATATTGGCATAGGTTCTAAGTTGTTCTGCGGCCGCAATCCTGTAGGTGTCCGCCGTAAGCAGTGCAACCTTCTTCTTATCCTCCACACAGAGTTTACTTGCGATCTTTGCAATGGTTGTGGTCTTACCCACACCGGTGGGACCAACAAAGAATACCACCTTGGCTCCCTTACTTGCCGGTGAAATCTCTGAAGTGTTTCCAAACTTGAGAATCATCTTCTGATATATATTGGTCAGCATATAGTCAAAGGGCATATTGGGTTTATTGCTCTTCTCAGCCTCCTCAATGATTGCATTGGCATACTTTTCATGAACCTCGTTGTCAATCATCATGTTATACAGAAGTTTGGTAAACTTAAGCTGTTCGTCAGACTGTTCCTTCTGCTTATTCTTAACCGAGGCTTGTTCGCTCTTCTCTTCCTGTGCGCCGCCGTCTTCAAGTTTCCCCCTAAGGAGCGTCTCAAGCGAATCGAGCTTCTCCTCTAAGGACTCCTGCTTATTGGCTGGCAGAATATTTACCGTTTCTCCATCATCTGCCTTAATATCAATATGAACCGGCGCTTCTGTCGGAGGCATAACTACTCTTGCAGGCTTTACCATTCTTGCAGCAGTCTCCTCAAGCTTGCGCTTTTCATTAATCTCCTGCTGCTTTTTGGCTAACTGTTCTAAAGCCGTCATTGTCGGCGGCTTAGGCTGAGGTCTCTCACTCTCCTCTTCAAGAGCAACGGTTACCTCAACCTTTGAACCTTGAAAAAAGCCTTTAAGCCCCTTGGGCTTAAAGGTTCTTACATTCATAATAACTACAGACTCACCAAGTTCCTTCTTGGCAAGTTCTGTAGCCTCTGATTCATTTTTTCCCTGATATTTCTTAATTATCATAGAAATATTTCCCCAAATAAATAATCTATGCAGTAATCATTCCCATTGACTGCAATTCTACATTAGACTCTACCTCATTATATGATACCACAATGAGGTCCTTAAAGTAATCCTCTGTAAGGCGTTTAAAGTAGATTCTGACAATGGGAGAAGTAATTACTATCGGTGTCTTGCCGGCCTCTTCCATCTTCTTAACCTCGGACTCGACACTGGATATTATCGTCTTGGTCGTATCCGGATCGAGATTAAGATATGCCCCCTGCTCAGTCTGCTTCACACTATTCATGATCTTCTGCTCAAGCTTAGGATCGAGTGTAACCACACTGGTTGTCTCATTGCTCGGAAAGAACTTATTGCTTATTGCACGTTTAAGCGCCTGTCTTACATATTCTGTCAGAATGTCACAGTCTCTTGTGGTCGGAGCATAGTCTGCCAGAGTCTCAAATATTGTAAGCAAATCTCTGATGGAGACTGCCTCCTTAAGCAGATTCTGCAATACCTTCTGAATCTCTCCGACTGACAGCAGTTTGGGTACAAGTTCCTCCACAAGTGTCGGATTGCCCTCTTTCAAGTTGTTTATCAGATTCTGCGTATCCTGACGCGACAGAAGCTCTGCAATATGTTCTCTTATCACCTGAGTCAGATGGGTAGCAATGATTGATGGCGGGTCAACAACCGTATATCCCATACTCTCCGCTCTCTCCCTCTGATTCTCGCTTATCCATACGGCAGGCAGATGGAAGGATGGTTCAAAGGTCGGAATACCCGTTATCTCTCCTTCCGCATATCCGGGATCCATAGCCATATAATGGTCAAACAGAATCTCTCCTTCGCTGACCTGAATACCCTTTATCTTGATAATGTACTGATTCGGATTGAGCTGTATATTATCTCTGAGTCGGATTATCGGAACAACCGTACCAAGCTCCAAAGCTATCTGTCTTCTGATCATAACCACTCTGTCGAGAAGGTCACCGCCCTGATTAACATCGGCCAGCGGAATAATACCATATCCGAACTCAAGCTCTATAGGGTCTACCTGAAGCAGAGAATTGACATTCTCAGGCTGCCTGATTTCTTCTGCAGCCATCTCCTCCTCAACACTTTCATCTTCAATCTTGGAAATCTCTATCGTACCGGCAATAATTCTTCCGACAACAATGAAGATCACACCCAGGGTTATGAATATAAGAGGATTAAGGGGTGTTGCAATTCCAAGGAAGATGATTACACCACCAACCAAATACAATACCTTGGGAATACCGAAGAGCTGCTTAATAAGCACTGAACCGAAGTCCGCCTCCTTGCTTCCCTTGGTTACCAGAATACCTGTAGCAAGTGATATCAGAAGTGAAGGTATCTGAGATACCAGTCCGTCGCCGATTGTAAGAATTGTATATTTCGAGAGAGCCGTATTGAGATCAAGTCCCTGTCTTAGCATTCCCATGGCAATACCGCCGACGATATTGACAAGGGTGATCAAAAGACCTGCTGTGGCATCTCCCTTAACATACTTCACGGCACCGTCCATGGAACCGAAGAAGCTGCTCTCCTGCTGGATCTTATCTCTTCTTCTCTTGGCTTCAGCATCATTAATAGCACCGGTATTAAGGTCTGCATCAATCGCCATCTGCTTACCGGGCATGGCATCAAGTGTGAATCTTGCCGTTACCTCAGCTACTCTTTCAGAACCCTTATTGATAACCATGAACTGGATTACAATAAGAATGATGAATACGATGGCACCGATAATAAGGTCACCGCCACCAACATATTGACCGAAGGTCTGAACGACGTTACCGGGGTTTCCTGTTTTCAGAATCAGCTTGGTAGATGATACATTTAATCCGATTCTGAATATTGTCGTAAAGAGCAATACCGTAGGAAAATAGCTCATTTCGAGTACTTCCTTACTGAACATCGCCGTAAACAGGATTGTGAAAGCGATAGATATGTTTATTGCAAGAAATATATCTAACAGCCAGGAGGGAATAGTAATAATGAACATGACAAAGGCCGTGAGCACATATAGAGACACGCCGATATCCGCACCGAATTTCTTAAGCATATTTCCTCCTTTCCGTCAAAACTTTATTGTAAATCGATTTGTAGAATTATACCTTACCCTGTGCATGGTAAACCATGGCAAGAATCTCTGCTACCGCCTGATACAGCTCCGGCGGAATCTGTTTATCAACGTCAACATTGGCAAAGAGCATTCGCGCCAGCGGTTTGTCCTCAACAATCTCAACGTTGTTTTCTCTGGCTATCTGCTTAATCTTCTGCGCCAGATAGTCGCTACCCTTGGCAACCACAATGGGAGCGGGGGCAACCTCAGTATCGTACCTTATGGCGACCGCATAGTGGGTCGGGTTGGTGATAACAACATCTGCCTTGGGAATGGCCTGCATCATTCTTCTCTGTGAAGCCTCACGCATTCTTGCCTTAATCTTACCCTTAATCTCGGGATCTCCTTCAGCATTCTTGTATTCTTCCTTGACTTCCTGCTTCGTCATCTTCATGTCGTTCTTGAACTTATACTTCTGATACATGAAGTCAGCACCGGCAATTATCATATATATTGCAGATATTCTGATTCCGAGCTCTATTACGGTCTCACCGATAAGATTGACCGCCTGCATCATAGACATATCATATAGAGCATAGAGCAGGCCGCTCTTTTTCTTGATATATGAGTAGGTAACAAAGGCAATAAGCAGAATCTTTGCAACTGATTTAACCAGTTCCACAAGTGACTGGGCCGAGAATATCTTCTTAATTCCGTTTAGTGGATTCAGTTTGCTAAACTTCGGCTGAAGCGGCTTGGAGGTTGGTCTCCATTTTACCTGAAAAAGGTCACTTACAAATGCTACCGCGAATCCTATAAGCAGGACAGGAAGCAGGATAATAAGAAGCCTGAGCATCACGGTTCTAAGCAGCATGGATATATCACCCATGGGTGAGGCCCCTCCATTTAGCTTGCATATCACCGGGATTCTGTTATATACCATGCTGAAGGATTCAAGGAAACTGGTTCCTATACTTCCGACCATGATTTTTAACAGCAGAAAAAGGGCTAGTAAGCCTAACCCATTGGCAATTTCTTTTGACTTGGCAACCTGTCCTTCCTTCCTGGCATCTTCAAGCTTCTTAGCTGTAGGCTCCTCGGTTTTCTCACCACCCGGGCCGTCCTTTGCGAAGAACTGTAGATTAAGAGGAAGTTTCTCTAGGTCATTACGTCTACAAAGGTAGTAATAAGTACCTTCATCTCTCTGAATATTATGTTGGATATCGACGGCATCATACCGATAGTCAAAAATATAACACATAATCCAACTAAAACCTTTAGCTGCATACCGACAGAAAACATATTCATCTGTGGTGCAACACGTGCCATAATTCCAAGCACTGCATTTAGTAAAAGCATTACCGCGAATACCGGCAGACAGATTCTGAAGCCGATCTTAATATAATCGCTCATGAACATGACTATGGCATTCAATAGCTTGTCCGTATTGAATACCGCTCCGTTAACCGGTATCAGTACGAAGGTCTCTGCAAGAGCCTGGATGAAATATCTGTGCATTCCCGTAAGCAGAAGCATCAGCATCACTCCATACTGGTATATCGCTCCCGATACGCTGACCATCTGATTGGTTGACGGGTCCATAAGATTAACCATGGAAAGTCCTGCCTCCATATCAATAATCCTACCTGCAAAATCCACGATGGTGGTACATATTGATACAGACAGTCCAATCAGAAGTCCCGTCACTGCTTCTTTAATTATGATGAGGGAATATCCCCATATTGTCTGATACTGAAGATTAGAATGACTACCCATTGTTCCGTATATCAGACCCGCAAGAAAAATCGAAAATACCACCTTGAACTGTCTTGGAATTCCTCTCTGCGAAAAAATAGGGGCTGTAAACACGAATCCGGTAATCCTTATAAGGATACACAAAAAATATTCCAGATTCTTCAAATCGAATACTAGATTTATCATATTACTTAATATATATTGTGAAGTCCGCCCACAGATTAGCCATGTACTCAACCATGTTATTCAGCATCCAGTGTCCCAGAATCATGAGTGACACGAAGATTCCTATAACCTTGGGCACGAAGGTCAGAGTCTGCTCCTGAATTGAAGTAACCGTTTGGAAAATACTTACAACAAGACCTATAACAAGAGACACCAGTAGAACCGGTGCCGCTGTAATGATTATGGTATAGAGACCACTGCTCATAATCTCAGTTACATCATTAATCGTCATATACTAATTCCCCGAATTGATAAATCAGTAGAAAGTTCTCACCAGATTGCCGATAACCAGATTCCATCCATCTGCAAGTACAAAGAGAAGAATCTTAAACGGCATGGAAATCGTCGTAGGCGGGAGCATCATCATACCCATACTCATAAGCGTTGATGCCACAACCATATCTATTACGATAAACGGAATGTATAACAGGAAACCAATGATAAATCCCACCCTAAGTTCACTTAGCATAAAGCTTGGTATAAGAACAGCGTTGGGTATATCTTCCAGGTTGCCCGTCCACTCATCACCCGATATCTCTAGGAATAGCTTCACATCCTTAGTCTGTGTCTGACCGTACATGAACTCCCTAATCGGCTTCATTGCTGCCGTGAATGCCTCCTCCTGAGTAATCTGTCCCTTATCAAAGGGTTCGATAGCTTCCGTTCTGACCTGCGCTATTGTAGGACTCATAATAAAGAAGGTCAGAAAAAGCGCTAACCCCAGTAATACCTGATTCGGGGGTGAGGTCTGTGTATTGAGTGCATTACGTGTAAAATGCAGAACAATTATGATTCTGGTAAAGCTGGTAAGGCAGATAATAAGAACGGGTGCCAGGGCTATTAATGTAAGTGTAATTAATATCCTAAGCGGACCGCTCAGCGTGCCGTTACCGTTGTCATAAGTGACAGTTACCGTGTTGGCAACATTAAGCTTCTTAAGATCATCAGCACTTTCCGCACTGCCCGGCTCCCTTATATTGGTTCTCTCATTTGTGGTGCCGGTGAGCTCGTCATTCAGTCTGCCGTCTGTTATTGTATCCGCTGTTTCTGCAGCATATGCATGATTTTCGGGCAGAATACACAATATGCCTACCACAAGCAGCAGGCATATTATCTTCAATAATTTAGTTGTTTTCTTCCGTAGGATTGAAACTATCATCCTTATCATCTCCGGACTGCGGTCTGGAATTAACAGTGCTGTCGGTTTTAATAATACTGTCAGTCTTCACAATCTGACTGAGGATACCGGCAAAGCTAGCCTGTTCTTCCGTTTTGGAGAAATCAATCTCTTCCTTATCAAGTTCACACAGAAGAGTAACCTTCTCCTTACACACGGCTACAGCCACATATTTCTTCCCAATTCTCAGTATCTCAGCATAGCTCTGTGGTGATATCCTCACAGACTCCAGCACCTCTATATTGTTCCCGGTACTGATTCTGCTTTGATATTTCCCTATCCACCTGGTTACACCGAGAGTAACTGCAAGAACCAGAATAAATATAACAATGACGGTAAAGAACTGCGCTACACCGTCAATTGTATCACCAACAGTAAGCAGAACCATTATCCAACCACTTTCTTAACCGCTTCCAATACTCTGTCAGCCTGGAAAGGCTTAACAATGAAGTCCTTGGCACCGCTCTGGATTGACTCTATAACCATCGCCTGCTGACCCATTGCAGAACACATTATGACCTTAGCATCTGCATCGGCAGCCTTAATTGCCTTAAGTGCCTGAATACCGTCCATCTCGGGCATTGTGATATCCATAAGTACCAGATCCGGCTTAAGCTCGTTATACTTCTCTACACCCTTGGCTCCGTTCTCTGCCTCTCCTGCAACATTATAGCCATTCTTTGTCAGGATGTCCTTAATCATCATTCTCATGAATGCCGCATCATCGCAGATTAAAATGTTCTTTGCCATATTTTACTCCTATCCTTCTACTTGGTAATTTCAGTTACACGAATACCAAAACTTTCCTCAATAACAACAACTTCACCCTTGGCTACGAATTTACCGTTAACCAAAACATCTATGGGCTCTCCGGCTATCTTATCAAGTTCAATGATAGTGCCGGGAGCAAAGTCAAGAATCTCTGAAATAGATTTCCTGGTTCTTCCCAGTTCAACTGTAACCTCCAGCGGTACATCCATAATGAGCCCAATATTCTCATTACCCGGTACTGCAGCGACATTGCCTTGGAAGCTCTGGAATTGTGCCTGCTGATAATTCATCGGTGCCTGTGGCTGCTGCGGCATTCCATACATTGGCATTCCGGTATAGACAGGCTGCTGCGGCTGCATCTGCGCAGCCATATTCACCGGAGGTGGTGCTACCGGTGTACTTGCAGGCTGAACAGCTTCAGGCTGCGGTGTCGGCGTAACAACCGGAGGAACATATGCCTCTACGGTAGGTTCGGGCTCTTTGGCCGGTTCTTCCTCAGGCATTATCAGATCTCCGCCTAAGAAGGTCTGAACAATTTCCTTGGCAAACTCTACCGGATACAGCTGTAATATCGTGCTGTCCACAAGCTCATCAATCTGCATCCTGAATGAAATCTTTACAAAGGTTCCTGCTAAGAAGTCTGCCACATTGGTTCCGTCTGTATTACCATCCTGCATATCCACAAGATTGGCAATCGGCGGTGAAATGTCTATCATCTTACCAAGCATTGTCGAAAGCGAGGTTGCCGATGAACCCATCATCTGGTTCATAGCCTCTGAAATGGCGCTCAGATGAAGTTCACTGAGCTCACCTTCTACATTGGTACCGTCTCCACCCATCATCAGATCGGTAATCACCTTAACATCCTGTTCTGACAGGATCAGTATATTGGAACCGTCAAGTCCACAGGTGTACTTAATCTGGATAAAGACACAAGGCTTCTTGCTCTCCTCCTGAAGTTCCTTCCATGTACAAAGGTCTACAACAGGAGTTGTAATATATACTTTTTTATTAACAAGGGAAAATAGAGTAGTTGCGGATGTTCCCATGCTAATATTGGCCACTTCACCTATCGCATCCTTCTCCATGTCACTCAGCGTAACATCTCCGAAAGTCGGAGCGTACGAAGGTGATGGATCAGCTTTAGGTGCCGGTTCTGGGGCTGCAGGTGTTTCCGGTATCGGCTCACCCGAAGCCATACCGCTTAGCAGCGCATTTATCTCGTCCTGAGATAAAATACCACCATCCATGCTTCTATTCCTCCTCTCTTATGACTGATGTAACCCGGACAGCATAGTTCTCACCATTCTTACCCGGCATAGCCTTAAATTTCTTAATATTACCCACGTAAACGTCCATCTCATCAGTCTCACTTGTATCAAGTCTGATAATATCTCCAACCTGAAGATTGACGAAATCATTCACGGTTATGGTACTCTTTCCAAGCAGAGCCTTAACGGGAACATCCACACGTCTGATCATTGCTTCGACGTAATGTGAATAATCCTCACCCGAGCTCTCTCTCATAGTTGAATACCAGAACTTGGTATTCAGCTTATCCATAACATCCTCCACTGTCACAAATGGAAGACATATGTTCATGAAGCCTTCGACATCGCCTATCTTCACGTTCATCGTGACAATAGCTATCATGTCATTCGGCGCAATAATCTGAGCAAACTGCGGATTGGTCTCTATCCTCTCCAGATAGGGGTCTATATCCACTACGTTCTTCCAGGGGTCCTTCATCAGCTGCATACACAGCACCATGATTTTCTCAAGGATGACCATCTCTATATCCGAGAAATCTCTCTCCCTGTCTATCGGCACTCCCTGTCCGCCAAGCATTCTGTCTATCATGGCAAATCCAAGGTTAGATGCCAACTCTATAATTATCTGGCCCTTCAAGGGCTGAAAATCAACGATTCCGAGTATGACCGGATTAGAAAGTGCATTGGAGAACTCCGAGAATATTACTGTCTCGGAACTGGCAACCGATACCTGAACGCTCTTCCTAAGATACAATGGCAGGTTAGTTGATAACAGTCTGCCATAATGCTCATATATAATCTCTAATGTACGTAAATGCTCTTTGGAGAACTTGGCAGGACGGGCAAAATCATAGTTGCGAACCTGCTTCTCATCCTTCTTGGATATCTCTTCAGCATCTAACTCACCGGTACTCAAGGCAGCTAACAAGCTGTCTATCTCGCTCTGAGATAATACCTCACCCAAGCAGGCTCACCTCCCCGTCAGTAGATTTTCCAAATGTTATTGGAATACGATTTCTCTGAATACAACATTGTATACAAAGTCGGAATTATACATCTTTCTGATTTTTTCAAGAATCTCTTCTCTGAGAATATCCTGATTAGCTGCGGCCTCCTCAAGAGTATGTGATCCGATCACGGCATTGATCTCGCCCTTAATCAGGTCTTCCTTATCTGCAATTGTCGTTCCGTACTTCTCATAATCGTCATCCTTGGAATTAAGAGAAAGCGAAACACTTACCAAACAGAAATGACTCTCTCCATCATCGCCCTTGGCAAGAGGAATTGTCATCTCATCCTCTATCTTGTATACAACAAGATCCTCCATTGCAACTTCACTCGCTTCTTCTGAACCTGCAGCGCCCGTCTCATTCACCTCTAAGGCAAGTGCGGAGCTGATACCATCGATGAGTTTGGAACTCTTCTTCATGGTACCCATAACAGATACCATCATTATCGATGTAAGCACAATATTCACTACAAGCAGTGCCAGAATAATAACCGACAGTAAATTCTTCTTCATAATTCCTTTCCCCTACTCTGAGCTAAGGTTGTTATATATCTTAATCTCAATTCTTCTGTTCTTAGCTCTGCCTTCCGGTGTACTGTTGTCCGCTACCGGAATATATTCACCTCTGCCGGAATGTTTTATCATGGCAGGGTCAAGTGATGTATTCTCTACCAAATAATCAAACATGGCAAGAGCTCTGTATGAGCTCAATACATCATTGCTCTCAAAGTGACTGGTATTAATGGGTACATTGTCCGTATGACCTTCTATCTCGATTGTACTCTCGGAATACCTCTCAAGAATCATTGCAACCTTAGATATCAGTGGAAGCGCGTCCTCTCTAAGTGTTGCAGAACCGGAATCAAACAGAATGCTTCCCTTCAGTGTCAGCTGTACATACTGAGATGTGAAATCAATATCAACATCCTTATCAACATTGTTCTCTACCAGTGCCTCACTTACCTTCTCTGCCAGTTGCTCGCTCGCTTCCAGCTGTTCCTTCTCGTAGGCTTCCTTGACATCGTCTGCATTCGAATCTTCCTTATCAAGCTTGTTGGTTGTGGAAGAACTGTCAGCAGCCGCTCCGGTATTATTGATATATTTATCCAGATTGTTAAGCTGGCTGATACCGTTACTGATCAGCAATCCGTCATCGAAAGAAGAACCTCCCGACGAGAAGATGCTGAAGGTGTTGCTGAATGAAGAAGCTATCTCCTGAAACTTCTCGGCATCAATGGAAGACATTGAGAAAAGCAATACGAAGAAGCACAACAGAAGGTTCATCAAATCGGCGAAGGTACTTTGCCATGCCGGTGCACCCTTGGGAGCTTCCTCAGGCTTTCTCTTAGCCATCCATCTCACCTCCTTCAGGATTCATAGCATTTCTTGATCCCGGAGACAGGAATGACTTAAGTTTCTCTTCAATAACTCTGGGGTTCTCACCTGCCTGAATTGAGAGCAGACCTTCTATCATGATTTCCTTGACCTGTATCTCTTCCTCGTTACGGCTCTTAAGCTTAGCAGCTACCGGAGCACAAATCCAGTTGGCAAGCAGTGAACCGTACAAGGTGGTCAGCAAAGCAACCGACATAGCCGGTCCGATTGCCGAAGGATCATCCATCTTCTGAAGCATATTAATAAGACCGATCAGGGTTCCGATCATACCCCAGGCAGGACCCATGGCTCCGAGGTTCTCCCAGAAACCAATTTTAGTTCTGTGTCTGCCGTCTATATTAACCATCTCGGTCTCCATAATTCCTCTTACAAGCTCAGGGTCAGTACCGTCAACAATAAGCAGAATACCCTTCTTCATAAACGGATCGTCAAGCTCGGCCGCCGCTTCCTCTAACGACAATAAGCCCTCCTTACGGGCCACGTTGGAGAGCTCGATAATCTTCTTTATGACTGATGATACATCCTGGGTGGATGTCTTAAACGTAAGGGTTATAGACTTAAGTCCCGCTATGTATTCAGGGATGGAGTACGATGCGAGGATACACATGAACGATCCACCAAAGGTAATCAATATGGATGGTACATCAACGAAGTTCTCAATAACTCCAAATCCGTTACCATAAGTGATTCCGAAGATACATAATGCGAAGCATAATACTAAGCCTATAATGGTAGCTAAATCCACAATAATGCCCCTCTTCCCCACTTCTCAAAATTTAGTAATTACTCACAAAAATCCGTCGAAGCAGAAATTTCCTTTCTATACGATTTTACTAAATTATTAATCTCTTGTCTACTTTCTTTTACAATTATTTTGCGACCTGTAGTAAGCGAAATAACGGTATCGGGAGTACTCTCAATAATCTCAATCAGATCAGGATTAATCAGTATTCTCGTACCGTTCAGTTTGGTAATCTCTATCATAATTTTATTGTCCAAAGTGCGTATGCCCTATATGACTTATGGCAGGGATCACCCCTGCCAGTTAAGTCATATAGTTAATTATCTCTTAAGATTAACGAGTTCTTCAAGAAGCGTATCGGATACTGTGATGATTCGTGAGTTGGCCTGGAAGCCTCTCTGTGTTGTGATCATCTCTGTGAATTCTGCCGAAAGGTCTACGTTAGACATCTCGAGAACTCCGGTTGTCATATATCCGCCACCGGTTGTAACCTCAACACCGATTCCGTCGAATTCGCCTGAGTTCTGGCTTGCAGAGTAGAGGTTATCGCCTTCCTTCATAAGACCTGATGCATTAGCGAAGGTTGCTGCCGCTATCTGTCCAAGAAGCCTTGACATACCATTGTCATATGAAGCATAGATTCTGCCATCCTGCTGAATGGTAATACCGCTCATGTTACCAAGCTTACGTCCTGCCCCGAGCTTCTCATGGTCACCGCTTGCTGCTGTCATTGTTGATACTCCGGAATTGTTGAACATCGTTGTTGTAGAGAAGTCAACGGAAATATCTTCAAAATTAGGATCCAGTGTGGAAAGTGCAAGAACTATGCTGCTATTCTGAACTCCTGTAGCACCGATACCATTAAATTTACCTGTTGCTGTACTGTAATAGAGCATCTTGGCTCCGCTGATGGCAATCCTCTGCGCTTCTACACCTTCAACGTCAAGATTTTCGGAACCATCGGGATTAACCAGTTTTCTGGCATTTTCTGTAGCAGTGTTTCCACTCGCATCCCGATAGTTAACACTAATGTTCTTTAGGTAATCCTTCATACCAATTGTTGTCACCCCGCCACCCATATCAATTTGAAATTCAAGCGATAAGAACTGATTAACATCACTAAAGCCATATGCCTTGGCAACGTCTTCCCATGCAGCATCACCATCTGCCAAAGTCGATAAATCAATTTTTGTAGTTCCATCCGGCAATGTCAATTCAGGTTTGCTCTGGTCTGACCATACATATCCTGCCTGAAGAGAAAGGGGTGTGGTTCTGTTAACCATGATAGATGTGCTATTCAGTGAATCTACACCTGCGATCTCATTATTCTCAGAATCAAGGATCGATGCAATCTCTACTGTATATTCTCCATCATTATCTGTGCTCTTAATGTTGAACTTTGCAGTATATGCATAACCCAACTTATCATAGAACATCAGGTTCATGATTTTACCGGATGTGGAAGATAAGCTTGTATCATTCTTATCAAGAATACCTGTTACAGTTGCCTTGGTTGTTGCCTCAGGCTCATATGTCATATTCTCCGCAGACATAATACGGAGCGCTTTTACAGTGTCCTGCTTAATGTCACCTGTGGACTCATCCACGCCCCAGCCCATTACATTGTAACCGTTAGAGGTCATAGCGAGGTTACCGAGACCATCAACGTAGAACGAACCGTCACGTGTGAAAAAATTGTTGGAGCCGTCTGATACTACGAAGAATGCATCTCCTGTAATTCTGATATCAAACGGGTTGTTGGTTGTCTGTGAAGCACCCTGCGAATCGATTGCCGTGTTGATGGCACCGGTCTTAACACCAAGACCTATCTGGCGGGCATTGATACCTGCTGTTCCCGATGCGGCGTTGGCACCTGAAGCAGCCTG
>SAMEA3663248__coassemble_150_pt1 | contig 26334 bp, 20 predicted proteins | sample SAMEA3663248__metabat2_high_PE_009 | metagenome-assembled genome bin SAMEA3663248 (sample SAMEA3663248) | pig gut metagenome | biome: pig gut; feature: pig-associated habitat; material: faeces | place: China | collected 2013 | reverse complement strand
TATCATTCAATGGCAATTAAGCGTAAGGACATGTACCGCCAGATAGTGCTGTCTGCAATTATTCCGCTTATAATTATCAGGACCATAACCTTCCTTGCAATCCTCGGAGTATTTGCAGCAAAGGGAATCCTTGTAGGATATACCTTTGGAATGGTTTTCACAACATATATTCTGGGAATAATCTTTTCGATTATATTCTTTAGCTTAACGGTTATTGCAATAACCCTTACAGGCAATATCTTAGCCGGTGGACTCGCAACTCTGGCACTGTTAAGCATGGCAGAGATGATCTTCAATGTATATGACAGCTACAAGAACTTCTGCTTTGAGACAGTAAGCTACATAACGGAATTCTCATGGATAAGATTCCTGTTATCACCCTTAACTGCCATGAGAAGCTTCGGGGTAATGATTGAAGACAGTATACCGGAGTTGATCGTTATATTGGTTATAATGGTTCTTCTCTACTTTGCAGCAGGAGCTGCTTTCGTGGTGAGACCGTCAGAGGGCTATAACAAGGCGGTTGTTTACAAGGGACTGAATCCCGTAATCAGAATCCTTGCTACAATGATATTCGCAATGACAGCAGGAATGTATGTAGTATTTGTTCAGAATACACTTACACAGACCTGGTACTGGATAAGCTTCATTGTTGCAGGTATCCTGGTATTCTGCTTAACCAACAGCATTATCTATTCGGATTTCAGGAAGTCCCTTGCCCGCTTACCCGAGCTTGCAATTGCACTTGTGGCAGCAGCTGTCATAGCAGTCATATTCCTCTATGACCTTACGGGTTACGATAGATATATTCCCAAAGAGGACAGTATTGAATCTGTAGCGGTTGCCTTCGAGAGCCTGGATACTGAGCAGAGCATCTACGAGGTTGATAAGGGTCCTGAAGGAGGATCTCTGGAGTATACCGACAGTACACAGTATATACTTAAACATATGGAATCTGACAAGATTAAGGAGGCTATAAACCTTGCAACCATCGGTGTTTCCGAACTTAAGCCCTACAAGTCGGTATTTGACAGGCAGCAGGGCAACGCGGCAGTACCGATTGCCAAGACTACTTATTCATATGGTCATCCTGACAATGTACAGAAGAACTGTTACGTGATTAAGTATAAGCTTAAGAGCGGAAGAAGTGTTTACAGAAGCTATAATGCTTCAATTAGTGCAACCTACAACGACACAGCTGCCTTCTACGATTCAGAGGAATATAAGAATGTGGTCAACGGACTCGATAATATCATCAAGTACGGTAACATCGGTGTTATCAGGATTAATGGGCTGAACTACTCTGAGATTGGCAAAATTACGGGAACTGACGTAGAAGCTTTTTTAGAGAATTACAGGAAGGATGTATTCGACAGAACTCTTGATGACATGAAGAAGGAATATCCCATTGCAAATCTTTCATCTTCAGTTGATGAGAAGAACTATGAAGGTTTCTACCTGTCAGGATATTATATTTATCCCTGTGATACCAATACGGTTGATTTCTTAAAGTCAAAGGGAATTGAGTTAGAGGACAGTCATCCCAGTGTAAGTGATCTTGCACAGACAATAAACAAGATTACAGTCTCTGTATATGATGAGGCGAATGACGGCAGTAAGCAGGTTGAGTACCTGCCCGGCAGTGATGATGATATCATAAATAAGATAATCAGCTGCGGAATTGTTGATCAGTATTCATATGTTAACAGTGTTCTTAGAGAATACGATTCACAGGTGTCTATCATCTGCAACTATCTCAATCTTGAGGGATATGTGAATGACGCTTACTTAAGCATTCCCATTAAGGATATGCCAAAGCAGGTTTACACAGATCTTGAGAGTGCCGAGATTATGCAGTGGTAATATAATAATCCATCAAACCAAATCAAGGAACCCCCGAACTAGGCTCGGGGGTTCTAAGATTATATATAGAAAAAATATTCAAAGATTACAGATCTTTATCTACTCCGTTGACCTTAACTGTAGAATTGTCATCTACGGGAATGAGGATATATTTCTTATCATCGATTATCTCCGTATGAATTTTCTCAGCTCTCTCGGGATAAACAAAGATTGATACATCACCGGATTCCGAAGAGGAGGTGGCCTCTTCAAGCTCGGAGACCTTATTTTTAAGAGAGGCAACCTCTTTTACAAGCTCCTTCTTCTCTCGCTCCCTTTCATTGGCAGCCAGAGCCTTGTTGTCGATAAGGTTTGAAACCAAAGGAAGCTCTTCCATGAATTCGTCGAGGGTCACTTCCTTAATTACTCGTGCTTTTTCCCCTTCAATATTATTCTCTACAAGGATTTCATCTATGGTCTCGGGAGTGAGGATGATGGAATTGATCTCATTCTCCGTAAGCTCTTCTCCGGTGTTGATTAGGGCATTGAAACTCTCCTGGATGTTAATCAGAGCCTCATTTCCGTTCTCCGTATCGTTTAAGAAGGCGCGCTTTACAATGGCACTGAAGGTGTTGCGCTGCTCAGTTGCAGTCATTCTGGGAGCACAGCCCAGGACATCGGATATCACCTCACTGTGTGAATCCTTGGCATCTCTTATGAAGTAATCGACTTTATGGATGTCGGCGCTTCTGTTGTCGAAGGCGGGGAAGAGAAAGCCCAAGTCCGGAACGCCTACAACCCAGTCTCTGATGCGGGCGCCGATTCTGTTCTCATCCTCTCTGACACCGAGACCGGCTTTGGATAACACCACCGGACAGATGCTTACGAGAAGATATTCATAGACCTCCTCAGACTCGTCCAGCTTCATGTTGTCGCTGGTCTTTGTGATGATGTCGTAGGTGTCGTGGAATACAAGGATCAGATAATTACCGACGTAGTTATAGCCGTCAATTATAAGGTCATAGAGCCTGTCGAGAAGATCTTCGCTACATAGACCATCGTTTCTAAGGGCATAGAGGAAGTGCTGCTTACCACCGGTTGCTTCCTCCTCAAGCGGAAAGTCCAGCTCCAGTATATTGTTCCCCAGGGTTCCTGTCAGAGTCTTCTTGGCAATCTCAAGATATTTGTAGAATTCCTCATCGTCCATATTTAAGAAGCTTTCGTTGAATTTGATAGCCTTGTTCTTGCCGGCATCAACGTAGCAGCCTGCGAGTCTGTCTATCGAGCAGGCCTCCTTCTTAAACCTCTTCTTAAGCTCCATTACATCTTTCTTATTCAAAAGCATACCTCCGTAATAAATGTATATCCTGTCTGTAAATCTTATAACTAATTATTTGGCAGACTAATAATATCATAAAAAGAGGCGGATATGTTATACTAATTCCATGGTTGAGAATACTTTTGACATAAGTGAGGAACTGAAGAAATTACCCAAAAAACCGGGTGTATATATAATGCATGACCTTCATGATGAGATTATCTATGTGGGTAAGGCGATTAATCTGCAAAACAGGGTCAGGTCGTATTTTCGTGCCAACATAGGCCGTGGTCCCTGGATAGACAAGATGGTCAGTCTCATTGCTTACTTTGAATACATTGTGACCGACTCAGAGCTGGAGGCTCTGGTGCTTGAGAACAATCTTATCAAGGAGCATAAGCCGAAATACAACACCATGCTTATGGATGATAAGACCTATCCCTACATCAAGGTGACGATGGAGGAGTATCCGAGAGTGCTGTTTTCAAGAGAACTTAAGAGGGATAAGGCCAAGTATTACGGACCCTACACCAGTGCTTCTGCGGTAAAGGACACGATTGAGCTTATCAATAATATTTATAAAATCAGAACCTGTAACAATAAACTTAAGGCGGGGGTTAAGTCCACCGACAGGCCCTGTCTCAACTACCATATGGGCAGGTGTCTCGCTCCCTGCCAGGGAAATGTAAGTCCTGAGGAATATGAGCGGATGATAAGCGGTGCAACAGACCTTCTTAACGGCAACTACGCTCCTATTGTTATGGAACTTGAGGACAAGATGAGGGAGGCTTCCGAGAACCTGGATTACGAGAAGGCTGCTTCCTTCAGGGATCTTATAGAGAGTGTGAAGCTCTGCGGACAGAAGCAGAAGATAGAATCCGGAATAGATGACAACAGGGATATTATCGCCATGGCGAAGAATGATTCATCATCGGTGGTGCAGGTATTCTTCATAAGGAACGGAAGGATGACGGGAAGGGAGCACTTCTTCCTTAAATGCAATCCCGACACTACGGAGAGTGAGATACTATCATCCTTTGTTAAGCAGTATTATTCCGGTACGCCCTTTGTTCCTCAGGAGCTCTTCCTTGACACTGAGATTGAGGACATGGAGCTTATCGAGCAGTGGCTGAGTGAGATAAAGGGAAGAAAGGTTAAGATTGTAGTACCTAAGATTGGCCAGAAGAACAGACTGATCCTGCTTGCCAAGGAGAATGCAAGAATAACTCTTAATCAGGACTCTGACAGAATAAAGCGTCAGGAGGAGAAGACCGTCGGTGCGGTAAGAGAGATTGAAGAGCTTATAGGACTTACAGGCATTGAGAGAATGGAAGCCTTTGATATATCCAACATCTCAGGCTTTGAGAATGTAGGCTCCATGGTGGTATTTGAGAAGGGCAGTCCAAAGCGAAGTGATTACAGGAAGTTCAAGATTAAGTCTGTTACGGGACCCAATGATTATGCCTGCATGGAGGAGGTGCTGACCCGAAGATTTAAGCACGGACTAAAAGAGGCGGAGGGCGACGAGGATGCAGACAAGGGAAGGTTCAACCGCTTCCCGGATTTGATACTTATGGACGGAGGTCGCGGCCAGGTCAACATCGCACTTAATGTATTGGAGAGCCTCTCACTTTCCATTCCCGTGTGCGGAATGGTTAAGGACGACAATCACAGAACCAGAGGTCTCTACTATAATAATATTGAGATTCCCATAGACAGGAAAAGTGAGGGCTTTAAGCTTATAACCCGTATTCAGGACGAGGCCCACAGATTCGCAATTACCTTCCACAGGTCGCTTAGAAACAAGGACCAGGTGAGGTCCTGCTTAGATGAGATTCCGGGTGTGGGACCGGCAAGAAGGAAGGCTCTTATGAGAGGCTTTGAGAATATAGATGAGATAAAGAATGCAACAATAGATGATCTTGTAAATAAGGCAGGTTTGTCGCGTTCTGTGGCAGAGTCAGTATATTCATTTTTCCATAAGGATATGATAATATAGGAATAAATCAAGCCCATATAGGCAATAAGGCAGAATGGAGAGAAAATATGGCAGCAGTAAAGCTAGCGGACATTATTGAGCACGAGAATCTGGAGAATCTCACTCCGGAGATCGACATCAAGAAGATTAAGGTTACACAGCCTGATATAAATCGACCTGCACTTCAGATGGCCGGTTATTTCGAGCATTTTGAAGCTACAAGACTTCAGATTATCGGATTTGTAGAGTATTCGTATATGGAGAGTCTGACAGAGACCAGACAGGAAATCATATACGAGAGACTGCTGGATAACCCGATTCCCGGTGTTATCTTCTGTAGGGAGCTTAAGCCCAATGACCTCTTTAGGAAGATAGCCGTTAAACATGGCGTACCGCTTCTTATGACCAAGAAGGCAACGTCAGCTTTTACTGCCGAGATAATAAGATGGCTTAATGTTAAGCTTGCTCCGATGATTTCAGTTCACGGTGTTCTTGTCGATGTATACGGCGAGGGCGTACTGATAACGGGTGAGAGCGGAATCGGTAAGTCAGAGGCAGCACTTGAGCTTATTAAGCGTGGACACAGACTTGTAACAGATGACGTGGTAGAGATCAGAAAGGTTTCCGATGAGACCCTGATCGGTACCGCACCCGACATAACGAAGCACTTCATTGAACTTAGAGGTATCGGCATTGTCGATGTTAAGACATTGTTCGGTGTATCATCCGTTAAGGATTCCCAGAGTATCGATCTTGTAATCAGACTCGAGGATTGGGATAAGGATAAGGAATACGACAGACTGGGTCTTGAGGAGGATTATATTGAATACCTTGGCAACAGAATAGTATGTCACAACATCCCCATCAGACCGGGTAGAAACCTCGCAATCATCTGCGAGTCGGCAGCAGTAAACCACCGTCAGAAGAAGATGGGCTACAATGCGGCTCAGGAATTATATGCGAGAGTTCAGAAATCATTATCACAGAAGAGAGAAGAGGACGAGGATTAGTTAGATGAAGAAGTATGTATTTGGTGTTGATGTAGGTGGAACAACCGTTAAGATGGGTTACTTCGATATAGAGGGTAATCTTATAGAGAAGTGGGAGATTCCTACACGTACTGAGGATAAGGGTGTCAATATCATTCCCGATATCGCAGGCAGCATCCTTGTTAAGCTTGCACAGAAGGATATTGACAAGAAGGAGGTTGCAGGAGTCGGTATCGGTGTTCCAGGTCCTGTTAAGGAGGATGGAACCGTTCTTGTAGCAGTTAATCTTGGCTGGGACAAGAGAAATACCAATGAGCAGTTAGAGGACCTCCTTGGAATTCCCGTTAAGACCGCTAACGACGCCAATGTTGCAGCGCTTGGTGAGATGTGGCGCGGCGGTGGTCAGGGCTATGAGGACGTAGTAGCCGTTACTCTCGGAACCGGTGTAGGCGGCGGTGTTATCATCGGCGGTAAGGTAATAGCAGGAAGCAACGGAGCCGGTGGAGAGATCGGACATATTCATCTTGAGGATAACGAGAGCGAGGAGTGCGGCTGTAAGGGTCACGGTTGTCTGGAGCAGTATGCTTCCGCAACAGGAGTAGTCAGACTTGCCAAGAAGAAGTTGGCTGACAGCAGTAAGCCCTCTGTACTCAGAGATGACGAGGTTACGGCTAAGGCAGTATGGGACGCAGTTAAGGCAGATGACGAGCTTGCCAAAGAGGTAGCCAACATCTACGGTGAGTATCTGGGCAAGGGACTGGCTGCGGTAGCTGCGGTTGTTAACCCTCAGGTATTCGTTATCGGCGGCGGAGTATCCAAGGCCGGCAGAGTGGTAATTGATTATTTGGAGCCATACTTTGACAAGTATGCCTTCCCGGGAACCAAGAATGCCAAGTTTGTTCTTGCCAAGCTTGGTAATGATGCAGGCATCTACGGAGCTGCCAAGCTGGTACTGGGTTAATCAGACATTGAATTTATGAACAGAGATACAGCTTCATTATTTGATAAGATAAAACTATACATCCCTGAGGACAGGCTCTTCAGGGATGAGCCTATGCATAGGCATACCACCTTCAGAGTGGGCGGTAGGGCAAGCATCTATGTCAGGGTTGCATCTTCCGATGAGCTGATACAGGTAATCAATACTGCAAAAAACACGAGCACTGACTTCTTCTTAATCGGAAACGGCAGTAATCTGCTTGTAAGTGATGAAGGCTTTGACGGCATTATCATTGAGCTTGGTGAGAGCATGAGTGAGATTACCGTCTGCGGTAATAAGCTTACCTGTGAATCCGGAGCGCTCCTTAGCAGGATATCAAGTGTTGCAGCAAAGCATGCCCTGGAGGGTCTTGAGTTTGCTTCGGGAATCCCGGGAACGCTGGGAGGCGGACTGGCTATGAATGCCGGAGCTTACGGCGGAGAGCTGGCTACGGTGGTAGAGACTGTCTGCGTACTTGATCCGTCGGACATGAGTATTAAGACTTATGAGGCCTCAGAGCTTAACTTCGGTTACAGACAAAGCAGGATTAAGAGTGAAGGGCTAATCGTTATTTTTGCGACTCTGAATCTTAAGGCAGGAGACGAGGAAACAATAAGAGAGAGGATGGCAGAATATTCAAAGAGAAGAAGGGACAAGCAACCTCTGGAATATGCCTCTGCGGGTTCCACCTTCAAGAGACCTGAGGGACAGTATGCAGGAGCACTTATTGAAGCAGCCGGACTTAAGGGACTTACGGTCGGCGGAGCGGAAGTGTCAAGGAAGCATGCAGGCTTTGTGATAAATAAAGGCGGCGCTACAGCCAAGGATATATACGAATTGATTGGAATTGTTCAGAAGAGGGTACTTAACAATAGCGGGATTTTACTGGAACCTGAGGTTATCATGCTTGGATTTGACAGGATAGACTGATATGAGATTTGTGATTGTAACGGGAATGAGCGGTGGTGGAAAAAGTACCACAATGAAGATGCTTGAGGATATGGGCTTCTATTGCGTTGACAATCTTCCGATACCGTTAGTAGATACGTTTTTTAAATTAATATGCAGACCCGGAAGTGAGATTACCAAGGTTGCCTTAGGACTGGATGCCAGAGCCGATGAGAATATGGAAGAAATCCTGGATGTTCTTCATGGGCTCAAGAATGAGGGCTACTCCTATGAGATAATCTTTATGGAGGCTTCTGACATGACTCTGGTCAGAAGATATAAGGAGAGCAGGAGGCTTCATCCTCTGGCACAGACCGGAAGTCAGAGAGTGGAGGACGGTATCCGTAAGGAGAGAATGATTCTTGAAAAGGTCAAGAAGGAAGCGGACTACATCTTCGATACCTCCAAGCTTCTAACCAGGAATCTTAAGGAGGAACTTGATAAGATATTTGTTACGGGTGAGGGCTACAACAGCCTGATGGTCAATGTAATGTCCTTTGGCTTTAAGAAGGGAATCCCTGTCGATGCAGACCTGGTATTTGATGTAAGATTCCTGCCAAACCCCTTTTATGTGGATGAGCTTAAGCCACTTACGGGTAACGATGATGAGGTTAAGGATTATGTGATGAGCTTTGCCGAATGTTCCTTATTCTTAGATAAGCTCGAGGATATGCTTAAGTTCTTAATCCCCGGATATGTGAAAGAGGGTAAGAACCAGCTCGTGGTTGCGATCGGCTGTACGGGAGGTCAGCACAGATCGGTTGCGATAGCCAATATGCTTTATGAGAGAATGCGGGGTGTGGGCAATTACGGACTTTCACTCAGTCACAGAGACATACCCAAGTAATACAGACATGAGGAGAGACCTATGTCATTTTCCGGTAAAGTCAAAGAAGAGATATCAGAGGTAATGAGCAGTGCAAGGCATTGCAGGATAGCAGAGCTTGCAGTGATAATAGAATTGTGTGGGAAGCTCGAATACGACTCAGATGGTACAAAAATTCTCGAAATAAGTACAGAAAACGACGTTGTCAGAAGAAAATACTTTACATTACTTAAGAAAACATTTAGTATATGTACGTCGATGCCACCCCGAGGAGAGGATGTTTGGACCATTCTGGAGACTGTGAAGAAGACGGGTGTGGAGGATCTAAACTCACCTGTCAGTATGACGATTTTAAAGCAGTCCTGCTGCAAGAGAGCCTTCCTTCGCGGAGCCTATATGTGCGCCGGCTCTATGAGCGATCCTAAGCGGAGCTATCATCTTGAGATGGTATGCCAGAGAGAGGACCAGGCTACACAGCTTATGGAAATAATGCGTCATTTCGGTCTTGAAGCCAAGACTATTGAGCGCAAACAGCATTTTGTGGTATATATTAAAGAAGGTGAGGGAATCGTTGATTTCCTTAATATATGTGAAGCGCATGTATCACTTATGAGTATGGAGAACGAGAGAATACTCAAAGATATGCGTAATTCGATAAACAGAAGGGTGAATTGTGAAGCAGCCAATATAACCAAGACAGTTAATGCGGCAGCGAAGCAATTGGCAGATATAGAACTAATTAGAGACAAAATGGGGTTACAGGAATTACCGCCCAACCTGCGTATGATTGCAGAGGCGAGGCTAGATCATCCGGATGCTACACTGTCGGAGCTTGGAGGGTATCTGGATCCACCGGTGGGAAAAAGTGGGGTTAATCATCGGTTACGTAAGCTTAGTGAAATAGCAGAGGGTTTGTAGTCGAAGAGGAGGAAAATATGATTACAAAGGACATTACAATCCGATTAGAGAACGGATTGGAGGCAAGACCTGTTGCCATGCTTGTACAGGAAGCAAGCAAGTATGAGAGTTCGGTTTATCTTGAAGCAGGAACCAAGAAGGTTAATGCCAAGAGTATTATGGGAATGATGAGTTTGGGTCTCGATGCAGGCGAGACAGTTAAGGCTGTCATTGACGGACCGGATGAGGAAAGTGCAATGGAAGGAATTGAGAACTTCTTAAGCGGCAAGTAATTTGGATATTTTCTTTATTCGGATAATGTTATATAATGAACACGATGACCCATAAGGGGTATCAAATATAAACGGAGGTATTAACAATGTCATTAGTTACAACAACTGAAATGTTTAAGAAGGCATATGACGGCGGATACGCAGTAGGTGCTTTCAACGTTAACAACATGGAGATTGTTCAGGGTATTACAGAAGCTGCCGGTGAGCTTAACAGCCCTGTTATTCTTCAGGTATCAAAGGGAGCACGTGCTTATGCTAACCATACATATCTTGTAAAGTTAGTTGAGGCAGCTGTTGAAGAGAATCCTCAGATCCCTATCGCTCTTCACCTTGATCATGGTGATAGCTTCGAGCTTTGCAAGAGCTGTATCGATGGTGGATTCACATCAGTTATGATCGATGCTTCTTCTAAGTCTTTCGAGGATAACATCGCTCTTACCAAGCAGGTAGTAGAGTATGCTCATGCTCATGGTGTAGTAGTTGAGGCAGAGCTTGGTACTCTTGCAGGTATCGAGGATGAGGTTTGTGTAGAGGCAGGTAACGAGGCTTATACAAGACCTGAAGAGGTTGAGGAGTTCGTTGATAAGACAGGTTGTGATTCACTTGCAATCGCTATCGGAACATCACACGGTGCATACAAGTTCACTGCTGCTCAGTGTACAAGAAATGAGGATGGTATCCTTGTTCCACCCCCACTTCGTTTCGACGTTCTTGAGGAGATCATCAAGAAGCTTCCCGGCTTCCCTATCGTTCTTCATGGTTCTTCATCAGTTCCACAGGAGTTCGTTAAGATGGTTAACCAGTACGGCGGTAACATGCCTGATGCAGTAGGTATTCCTGAGGAGCAGCTCCGTCAGGCAGCTAAGCTTGCTGTATGTAAGATCAATATCGACTCAGATATCCGTCTTGCTATGACAGGTAATATCCGTAAGTACTTCGCTGAGCATCCGGATCACTTCGATCCTCGTCAGTACTTAAAGCCCGCTCGTCAGGCTGTTAAGGACATGGTTGCTCACAAGATCGTTAACGTTCTTGGTTCAGACGGTAAGGCTTGATTATAAACCATAAATTAAAGGCTTCGGCATTATGCCGGAGCCTTCTTTTTGTATATATTAAGTTCACCGTATACGCCGTAGTATTCAAAACCCAGAGAGGAAAGCAGGCGTATACTTGGAAGATTGTCAGGGTGACTAAGTGCCTGAATGCAGTCAAAACCAAGCTCCTCAAAGCCAAAGGAAATAAGTCTGCTGCATACCTCGGTGGCATATCCCTTGCCCTGATATTCCTTAGCTATAACATAACCAAGCTCGGGGAAGGTGAGAGTATCAGGCAGATCTTCATCTGTTCTGTAATTAAAGCCCGCACGTCCGATTATCTCACCTGTATCCCTGTCCTCAATTATCCAGGTTCCAAAGCCAAAATAAGAATAGACATTCTTAATATAATTATTTGTATATTCCAATTCCGATTCATAATCGGGAAAGAGCGGTTCTGTGTATTTTATTATGGATTCATCTGAGTATACCCTGTAGAGAGCCTCCACATCATCAACTGTCATCTCCCTTACTATGCAGCGTGGAGTAACGGCAATTTCCCAGGGAAGAGAGGACAGTCTCTGCCAGACCTTGATATAGAAGTCAGTATCGGTATCCTCAGGGTCAGTAATGAGATACGGGAAGGCGGACAAGTCCATATCCTTAGTATTGTCGTTAAGCACCGGACACAGAGGACGTCCCTCTGAGGAGAGAGTCCTTATTTTTTCAGGTTCGTCCGTAACATAGAGACGGGGCTCTATGGATACATTGGTATTCCATTTTGAAGGTATATCAATTACAATAAACATATCTAGAATATATCAGAAACGAGAGGACAAGTATATGGCTAAAAATCCGGTAGTAACAATTACAATGATGAATGGTGACAAGATGGTAGCAGAGCTTTACCCTGAGATAGCTCCGATAAGTGTTAATAATTTTATCAGTCTTATCAATAAGGGATATTATGACGGACTTATCTTCCACCGAGTAATCAGTGGCTTTATGATTCAGGGAGGATGTCCGGACGGCACAGGAATGGGAGGTCCGGGATACACAATTAAGGGAGAGTTTGCTCAGAACGGTTTTGAGAATAATCTTAAGCATACAGAGGGTGTTCTGTCTATGGCAAGAGCCATGCATCCTGACAGTGCAGGCTCACAGTTCTTCATTATGCATAAGACATCTCCTCATCTGGACGGAGCTTATGCAGCCTTTGGTAAGATTATCGAGGGTATGGATGTGGTTAATGCGATTGCAGAGACTGCAACGGACTGGAATGACAGACCACTTGAGGAGCAGAAGATCAAGAGCATGACTGTGGACACCTTCGGTGTGGAGTATCCATTACCTGAAAAGATGTAGTTAACAGTTTGTTCATAATTTATTTTCAAATTATCTATTTTGTTCGTATAATTTAGACATTTTCGACAATTATAATCTAGGTATAAGTTAAGTAGAGCAGAACACAACAAGATAAAACTTTTTCATAATAAAATGCCAAGCACAGAAGTGCTTGGCATCCTCCCTTTTATAGACAATTTCCTTCAAAAAAGCAGATGTATAAGGCATCTGCTTTTTTGTATTATCGTCTCCTTGTATATGAGAGACAGCCTTGTTGTAATTTTGCACAAAAAATCACATAAAAACTATGGAAATTTTGAAAGAATACTATTAGAATAGGATATGTATGTGAGGTATATACAATTTTTGACACAATAAATTGTGCAATTCAACTATAATTTCAGTAGGAGTAAGTCAGCATGATATCAAACCAGGTTCTTCAGAATACCATTGACGGATTAAAGAATATAGCGCGAATTGAGATTTGTGTTATGGATATTGATGGTAAGATAATAGCCACCTCGGATAATTCGCTTGAGAGTTATTCAAGACAGGCGGTGGAATTTTCCAGATCACCTGCGGACAGCCAGGAGGTCAGTGGCTGCCAGTTTTTCAAGATATATGATGATGATATGCTTGAATACATCCTGATAGTGTCAGGTGTGGGGGAGGACCTCTATACTCTGGGCAAGATGGCTGCATTTCAGATCAGCAGTCTGATTGTGGCATATAAGGAGAGATTCGATAAGGATAATTTCATTAAGAATCTGTTGTTGGATAACCTGCTGCTTGTGGATATCTACAGTCGTGCCAAGAAGCTGCATATTCAGCCGGAGGTAAGAAGAGTTGCTATTATTCTTGAGTCGATGAGGGGCAAGGATAACAACATGCTTGAGGCCATGAGGACAAGCTTTGGCGGCAATACCAAGGACTTCATTACAGCAGTTGATGAGAACAATGTAATTGTGGTTAAGGAGTTGAAGGACAACGAGCATGATGAAGAGATTGAGAAGTACTGTGAGAACTTCATGGATGCTCTTATTCAAAGCGGAGTAGGCGGTGCGCGTATTGCCTGCGGTACAGTGGTGAAGGAGCTCAAGGAGGTAAGTCGTTCTTATAAGGAGGCTAAGATGGCTCTCGATGTTGGCAAGATATTCTTCGAGGAGAGGAATATTATTGCTTACGGTGAGCTTGGAATAGGAAGACTGATATATCAGCTTCCCATACCGCTATGTAAGCTCTTTATCAGGGAGATATTCGACGGAGAAGGTCCGGATGACTTTGATGAGGAGACAATAGAGACAATCAACAAGTTCTTCGAGAACAGCCTCAATGTATCGGAGACCTCAAGACAGCTCTATATTCACAGGAATACTCTTGTATATAGACTCGATAAGCTGCAGAAGGCTACGGGTTTGGACCTCAGGGTATTCGATGACGCGATCACATTCAAGATTGCACTTATGGTAGTCAAGTACATGAAATATATGGAGAAGCAGGACTACTAAAACAGAACAGTAATTTGGAGGAAGAAATGGCATTAAAGGGTAGAAAGAAGCCAAAGAATATGCAGAACGGAGAGATAATCGTTCTGGATAATGTTGTTAAGAGCTATAATTCCGGTTCACCTGCGCTAAACGGCGTAAGTCTTAGGATTAAGAAGGGTGAATTTGTATTCATTGTGGGAGACAGTGGTTCGGGTAAGTCAACACTGATTAAGCTTCTGCTTAAGGAACTGAGTCCCACATCCGGAGATATCTATGTCAACAACATATATCTCAATTCACTTAAGCACAGACAGGTGCCCAAGTACAGAAGAAACTTAGGCGTTGTTTTCCAGGATTTCCGTCTGCTTAAGGACAGGAATGTATTCGAGAATGTGGCATTTGCACAAAGAATCGTTCAGACTCCGACAAGAGTAATCAAGAGGAACGTACCGGCGATACTGGCAATTGTGGGACTGGCAGGTAAGTATAAGCAGAGACCCAATGAGCTCTCCGGTGGCGAGCAGCAGAGAGTGGCACTTGCAAGAGCGCTTATTAACAAACCACCGATTCTTCTTTGTGATGAGCCGACAGGTAATCTTGACCCGAAGAACACCTGGGAGATTATGAAGCTGCTTGAACAGATCAATAAGAGAGGAACCACTATTCTTGTGGTAACTCATAACAGAGAAATCGTAAATGAGATGCAGAAGCGAGTAATTACTATGAAGAAGGGTGTCATAGTAAGCGACGAGGAGAAGGGAGGATATATCGATGAGGATTAGTACCTTCTTCTATACCTTTAGGCAGGGTATTCGAAACATATTCAGGAATGCATGGTTCTCACTTGCATCCATTGCAACTATTTCATCCTGTCTGTTGTTGTTCGGCATATTCTATTCGGTTGTTGCCAACTTCCAGCACATGCTCTATGAGATAGAAGCAGGCGTTGCCGTAACGGTATTCTTTGACGAAGGCTTATCCGATGAGGAGAAGCAGAATATCGGAGTGCTGATTTCGGACAGGAAGGAAGTTGAATCCGTGAAGTTCATCTCGGCGGATGAAGCCTGGGAGAGCTTCAAGAATGAGTATCTGGGTGAGTATTCAGAGGGCTTTACGGAGAATCCGCTTGAGGACTCTGAGAGCTATGAGATATACATGAAGGACATCTCGCTGCAGAGCAGTCTGGTGGCATACCTTGAGACAGTACCGGGTATCAGAACCGTTAACAGCTCACAGAAGACAGCAGAAGCCCTGACCGGAGCTAATAAGCTTGTAAGCTATATTTCACTTGGAATAATCGGAATGCTGCTCGCAGTATCCATCTTCCTTATCAGCAATACCGTAACCATCGGTATTTCGGTAAGAAGAGAAGAGATCAACATTATGAAGTATATCGGTGCAACGGATTTCTTCGTAAGAGCTCCCTTCGTAATAGAGGGTCTTATTATCGGACTTATCGGTGCGGCAATTCCGCTCGGAGTGGTATACAGTATATACATCAATGCAATGGATATGATTCTGTCGAGATTCAATGAGCTTGGAAGTATCCTTGCCTTCCTTTCGGTAGATGAGATCTTCAGTATCCTGGTTCCCGTCTCATTGGGAATCGGTGCGGGAATCGGTTTTATCGGAAGCTTTGTTACAGTAAGAAAGCATTTAAGGGTGTGATAATGCGCAGAATCGGATGTATTGCTACCATTCTTATGACGCTTGCACTGAGCATGGCAGTAATCCTGCTGCCTAAGCTTGAGGTGCATGCAGAAGAGGTGGACGTCGATGCTATCAAGGCCAGCATTCAGGAGAAGCAGGAGCAGATAGAGGAGGCGGAAAAGGCTAAGAGTAAGATTAAATCGAATATTACGAACATCCAGGCAATGGTTTCCGCTCTCGAGAAGGAGAAGGGTGACCTTGAAGCATATGTAACCAAGCTTGATGAGGACCTCACTGACGTTCAGGAGAAGATTGCAGAGCTTAAGGACTTAATATCCGAAAAGGAAACAGAGATCGAGGAGACAGAAGAGGAGCTTGAAGAGGCCGAGGAGATCCAGGCAACTCAGTATGAGAACATGAAGAAGCGAATCAAGTTCATCTATGAGAAGGGTGATACCTTCTACCTTGAACTGGTGATGTCTTCAGCCTCCTTCGGTGAGATGTTAAATAAGGCAACCTATGTTGAGAAGATCTCGGAGTATGATGCTACTAAGCTTGAGGAATACAAGCAGACCTGTGAATATATTCAGGCCTGCAAGGAGCAGCTGGATGCGGAGAAGGAGCTTCTGGACGAAGCCAAGGCCCAGGTCGAGGAAGAAGAAGCCAATCTGGAGACATTAATCTCAGCCAAGGAGGGTGAGATTAATATAAAAACTGCGGATATTAACAATAAGGAAGCCGCAATTAAGGAATACGAAGAGGATCTGGCTGCACAAACAGCCACCATACAGGCATTGGAAGCAGCTGTTGCTGCAGAGAGAGCCCAGCTTGCAGAGGCGGGAGAGGCAATTGTATACGATGGAGGTATGTTCAAGTGGCCGGCTCCGTCATATACCAGAATATCTGATGACTACGGCAACAGAACACATCCAATTCTCGGAGTACAGCAGTTCCATAACGGTGTGGATATGGCAGCGCCGGGAGGTTCGCCGATATTGGCAGCTTATGACGGAAAGGTTGTAGCCGCGGCCTACAATGCATCCATGGGTAATTATATAATGATTAACCACGGAGGAGGATTATATACAATATATATGCATGCATCTGCACTCTACGTATCTACGGGTGAGACCGTTACCAGGGGACAAAAGATAGCTGCAGTAGGAACAACAGGACGTTCAACAGGTAACCACCTGCACTTCTCAGTGCGTAAGGATGGTGCTTATGTCAGTCCCTGGAATTATCTGAGTAAATAATAACGGCAGGGGATTATTCCCCTGCTGATTTAATAGAAAGCAGTGAATATATGGAAAACATGGAAAACAATTATGATAGCGAAACACCAATTACTGAGAATAGGAAAGCAGGCAAAAATCTAAGGAGAAGTGGCAAACATACTTTTGTTACCGGCTTTCTTGTGGGAGTGATTCTGACTTTTGTAATCATATTCTCAACTATGCTTGGACTTAAGTATTACAGGAATTACAGGATTAGCAAGGCCATTGATTCCGCGGCAGGAAGCAGTACGGTATCAGAAGATGAGGAGATTGTTAACGAGAAGCTAGTTAAGAAGCTTGGAGTATTGGAAACCATAATCGACAGGCATTTTTTCGGGGAATATACAAGAGATGAGCTGGAGGATGGTATCTACAAGGGTCTGGTAGGCGCGCTTAATGACAAGTATGCGGATTACTATTCCGTGGAGGAGATGCAGGAGCAGTCTGAGGATACAGCGGGCAAATACGGAGGAATAGGAGCATATATAAGCTTTGATGAAGAGAAGAACTGCTGTGTTATTGCAGGTACCATTCCGAATACTCCGGCAGAAGAGGCAGATCTAAGGGACGGAGATCTCATTGTTATGGTAGATGAGGTTGACACCATAGGTATGAGCAGCACAGAGATTGTGAAGTTAATTAAGGGAGAGGAAGGTACCTCGGTTCATCTGACGCTTATTCGTGATGAAGAGGATGATTATATAGAGGTAGACCTGGTGCGTGCCATAGTTGATTCGCCGAGTGTATCCTATGAGATGATGGAGAATGAAATAGGATATATCGGCATAAGCGAGTTCAACGGTACAACCGCTGACCACTTCACGGAAGCCCTGGCATCCCTAAAGGCAGAGAATGCCAAGGGAATCATCATAGATGTAAGAAGTAACCTTGGTGGCAATCTCGATGCCGTATGTGCCATCTGCAGGGAGATACTGCCTAAGGGTCTGATAGTATATACTCAGGATAAATACGGCAACAGGCAGGAATATGAGTGTGACGGAAGCAATGAGCTTACACTTCCGCTTGTGGTGCTGACCAACGGCTATTCTGCCAGTGCTTCGGAGATACTGACCGGCGCCGTTAAGGATTACGGTATCGGAACTGTAATTGGAACCAAGACCTACGGCAAGGGAATAGTTCAGACCATAATACCTCTTACTGACGGTTCTGCAATTAAACTTACCACTTCAAAGTATTTCACTCCCAAGGGAACCTGTATTCACGGGGTGGGTATTGAGCCTGATATTGAGGTTGAATTCGACAGCGAAAGATATTACGACGATGGCTACGACAACCAGCTTGAGGCAGCACTTGAGGAACTGAAGAAGCAGATGTAGAATATAACATATTGAGAGAAAAAAAGTGCCTCGCCCTTTACCGGGCAAGGCACTTTTTTCAGATCTTTGATATAATCGTTTTCTTGATTCTGATATAGAAAATGGATGTTACCGTTGCACTGGCAAGCTCAGCTATTGGGAAGGCCCACCAGACATTATTGACATTACCTGTAAGACCTAAGAGGTATGCTACGGGCAGCAGCACCACGAGCTGACGCATGATAGAATTGATCATGCTGTAGGTTGCCTTGCCGAGAGCCTGGAAGAGCGAACCGGTCACAATACAGAAGGCAGCGATCGGGAAGTGTATGCATATGATCTTAAGTGCTGTAATACCCATTGACAGCATGGATTCCGATGCATTGAAGATATTTAGGATAACGCCCGGTATCATCTCCATGACAATGGCTCCGACTACCATAATCGTTACGGCAATCTGAAGGGCAAAGGTAAAAGTCTTAATCATTCTGTCCTTATTCTTGGCTCCGTAGTTATAAGCAATAATCGGAATCATACCGTTGTTAAGTCCGAATACCGGCATGAACACAAAACTCTGAAGCTTGAAGTATACACCGAAGACTGCAACCGCGGTTGAAGAGAAGGCCATCAGAATCTTGTTCAGTCCAAGGACCATAACGGAACCGATGGACTGCATTATGATGGACGGAACACCTATGATATAGATGTTCTTAATTACATATCCGCAGGGTCTGAACTTCGAAAACTTGAAATCCAGGTCATCGTTATATTTGAAGTTGAAGACTATCGCCAGTATGCCCGCAATACACTGTCCGATAACAGTGGCAACGGCAGCACCCTTAGCTTCCATTCTCGGGAAACCGAAGAGACCAAATATCAGGATTGGGTCAAGAATGATATTGGTGACGGCACCTATGGTCTGAGTGATCATGGTCTGGAAGGTACGGCCGGTGGACTGAAGCAGTCTCTCAAAGATGAACTGTGTAAATATTCCGATTGAGAATATACAGCATACGGACAGATAGTCATAGCCGTAAGAAGCAATCACATAAGAATCAGTCTGTGTGGCATAGAAAGGCTTCACCAGAAACAGCCCGACAATAAGGAATGCAATATAGCTTAAGAAGGAGAGGAAGATACCATGGAGGGCCACTTTGTCGGCCTCATCACGTTTCTTCTCGCCCAGTGCTCTTGATACCAGGGCATTTACACCGACTCCTGTACCGGCACCTATTGCAATGATAAGCGACTGAATCGGAAAGGCTAAGCTTACTGCGGTCAGTGCATCTTCACTTACATGTGACACGAACACACTGTCAACCACATTATACATAGCCTGCACCAGCATTGAACACATCATGGGCAGTGACATATTGACAAGCAGTTTGCGAACAGGCATGATACCCATCTTATTTTCAGCTGCATTGGCAGTATTTGTTGTACTATTCATCTCTATCTCCTTTCCCACACAATTCTTGATTATAACTCAATTATTAATTTGATGAAATACAGAGACCGGGAAATTTAATACATTCTTAATTTGCCAATTGGAAATTTTCGCCGTACAATATTCTTTATTATACGTAACAAATGTATCAAAACAGGAGGGAGTATGTTAGGCAAGAGAAAAAAAGATTTAGGAGAAGAGAAGATAGAGTTCTACAAGGACAATTCGGGAAAAATCGCGAAGATTATCATATCGGTAATAGTAGCGCTTTTTGTACTATTCACACTTCTTTCAGGAGTTTATTCACTTAAGGAAAACGAGTACGCGGTTGTAACAACCTTCGGAATCCCCAAGGTTGTGGAGCAGTCAGGTATTCACTTAAAGATTCCGTTCGCCCAGGAGGTTAAGAAGGTTCCAAAGACCATCAACGGCTTCCCGATAGGCTACAGAACGGATACGGATGAATCGGTGGATTCGGAATCCTTCATGATAACAAGGGATTACAACTTCGTTAATGTAGATTTCTATGTGGAATACAGGGTTACCGACCCGGTTAAGTATCTGTATGCTTCAGAGAGTCCCGTGGACATTCTTAAGATGTTGACACAGAGCTATATCAGAGATACCATCGGTCTTTATGATGTTGACAGTGTTATCACCACAGGCAAGAATGAGATTCAGGCTTCAATTAAGGAAAAGATTGTTAGCAGACTCGAAACGGAGGACATCGGAGTACAGTTGGTTAATATAACAATACAGGATGCCGAGCCGCCGACACAGGAAGTAATCAGCGCTTTTAAAAATGTAGAAAATGCCAAGCAGGGCAAGGAAACATCCATAAACAGGGCCAATCAGAAGAGAAATGAGGACATCCCCGCAGCAAGAGCTCAGGCTGATGAGACTATTAAGACTGCCCAGGCTCAGGCTGAGGAGAGGATCAACGAGGCCAAGGGTCAGGTCGCAAGGCTCAATGAGCTCTATGCGGAGTACCAGAAGTACCCGCTTATCACCAAGCAGAGAATGTTCTATGAGACCATGGAGGACATCCTTCCGGATATGAAGGTGATCATAGAGAAGAGTGACGGAACGACACAGACCATGCTGCCGCTTGAGTCCTTCTCAAGCGTTGGTATTACGGGAAATACAGGCAGCAGTGTCGGCAGTGAAGCAACAGTAGCAGAGGAGGAGGAATAAGATGAAGAAGCGTAACACAGGAATTATTGTCTGTCTTATTATTGCTCTGCTGATTATTCTGTCAGGCTCGTGCATGGTGGTAACCTACCCGGATGAATATACGGTAATCAAGCAGTTTGGCAGAATCGAAAGCATCAGGAAGGAGCCGGGCTTAAGCTTCAAGCTCCCCTTCATCCAGACGGCAGAGAAGATTGAGAACGAGGAACTGCTCTACGACCTTGCAGTGAGCGATGTCATGACTAAGGATAAGAAGTCCATGATCGCGGACTGCTTCGTGCTCTGGAAGATTGAGGACCCCTATAAGTATACCCAGACTCTGAGTGCACAGAAGAGTAATGCTGAGTTTCGAATTGACACCATTACCTACAACAGTCTCAAGAATGTAATAAGCAGCTTAAGCCAGGAGGAGGTAATAAGCGGTCGTGACGGTGAACTGGCGCTTGCCATCCAGGAGAATATCGGCGATACCTTAGAGCAGTACGGAATCAAGCTTCTGGCGGTTGAGACCAAGTCGCTTGACCTGCCGGATGAGAATAAGAATGCGGTATATGAGCGTATGATTTCCGAGCGAAACAACATAGCCGCCACCTACCAGGCCGAGGGCCAGGAGGAGGCTAAGGAAATCTCCAACAACACCAATGCCGAGATTATAGTTATGCAGTCTAAGGCCAATGCTGAGGCAGAGGAAATCATCGCCAAGGGTGAGGCGGAGTACATGAGAATATTAAGCGATGCCTACAACGACCCCGACAAGGCAGATTTCTACATCTTCCTTCGCTCGCTCGATGCAGCCAAGGAAACGATGAAGGGTGACAACAAGACGCTGATTATCGATGAAACTTCACCGATAGCCCGAATTTTCTATTAAAATAACGGTATTATGGTCAAAACGCTCCGGACTTACCAAGATGTAAGTCGGAGCGTTTTTTTTAGAATAATTACGAACGAATGTTCTAAAAAGTATAGACATTTAAAAAATATTATAGTACGATAGAAGTTGTCGAAATACAGCTTTGATGATGTGGATTTATGAAGGAAAGAGCAGATTATGGACTTCAAATTACATGCACCGTATCAGGCGACGGGAGATCAGCCACAGGCAATTGAGGAACTTGTGGAGGGATTTAAGGCAGGCAATCAGTGCGAGACTCTGCTGGGAGTTACAGGTTCCGGCAAGACCTTTACCATGGCCAATGTCATTGCAGCTCTGAATAAGCCGACGCTTATAATTTCTCATAACAAGACCCTGGCGGGTCAGCTCTATGGTGAGATGAAGGAATTCTTCCCGGAGAATGCGGTGGAGTACTTTGTGTCCTACTATGATTATTACCAGCCGGAAGCATATGTGCCGTCTTCGGATACTTATATTGCGAAGGATTCTTCGGTGAATGATGAGATAGATAAGCTAAGACTGTCTGCAACAGCATCCCTTACGGAGAGAAGGGATGTTATTGTTGTTGCTTCTGTCAGCTGTATATACGGTCTGGGAAGTCCGGATGATTACAAGGGACTGATTGTATCGCTTCGTCCGGGACAGAAGAAGGACAGGGATGATGTAATAAGGGAGCTTATCAATATCAAGTATGACAGGAACGAATTTGACCTCGACAGAGCCAGCTTCAGAGTAAGAGGTGATGTGGTGGAGATATGCCCGGCAGAGGGCGGTGACAGTATTATCCGCGTGGAATTCTTCGGAGATGAGATAGACAGGATTGCAGAGGTTGACCCCATCACCGGCAGGATGCTTAATACCTTAGGTCATGTGACCATCTTCCCGGCATCGCACTATGTTATTGCACCCGAGAAGATAGAGGCAGGCTGTCAAAGGATTGAAGAGGAGCTTAAGGATAGAGTCAGGTTCTTTAAGAGCAATGATAAGCTTATTGAAGCACAGAGGATATCCGAGAGGACGAATTTTGATATTGAGATGCTGAGGGAGACTGGCTTCTGCTCCGGAATTGAGAACTATTCGGGACCTCTTTCGGGCAGGGAATCAGGATCAAGACCTATGTGTCTCATGGATTATTTTGATGATTTTCTACTCATTATTGATGAAAGTCATATTACGATCCCGCAGATTGGCGGTATGTATGCGGGCGACAGATCAAGGAAGACCACACTGGTGGATTACGGCTTCAGACTTCCCTCTGCGATGGACAACAGACCACTTAATTTCGAAGAGTTTGAGGACCATATAGACCAGGTTCTGTTCGTAAGCGCAACGCCGGGAGACTATGAGGCGGACCATGAACTTTTGCGTGCAGAGCAGGTGATAAGACCTACGGGACTGTTGGATCCGGATATCACGGTTAAGCCTACGGAGGGTCAGATTGATGACCTGGTCGGAGAGATCAGGAAAGAGACTGCGAATAAGAATAAGGTCCTTATTACAACCCTTACCAAGAAGATGGCAGAGGACCTCACGGATTATCTTAAGGAGGTCGGTATAAGGGTAAGGTATCTGCATGCGGATATTGATACCCTTGAAAGAGCTGCGATAATAAGGGACATGAGACTGGATGAGTTCGATGTGCTTGTCGGAATCAACCTGTTAAGAGAGGGTCTGGATATACCGGAAATTAGTCTTGTTGCCATTCTCGATGCTGATAAGGAAGGATTCCTAAGAAGTGAGACATCACTTATTCAGACGATCGGCCGAGCTGCAAGAAACAGTGAGGGTCGTGTAATCATGTATGCCGACAACATGACCGACTCCATGAACAATGCGATAACCGAGACAAAGAGAAGAAGAGAAATCCAGCAGAAATACAACGAGGAACATGGTATTACCCCAACTACCATAAGGAAGGCTGTACGAGAGCTTATCAGTATTACCAAGGAGATAGCCAAGGAGGAAGCACGATTTGAGAAGGATCCGGAGAGCATGTCACTATCTGAGATTGACAAGCTCTCAGAGAAGATAGAGAAGAAGATGCGCAAGGCAGCAGCCGAGCTTGACTTTGAGACGGCAGCTACTCTTAGGGATAAGCTTATTGACCTTAGAGAGATTAAGGAGAAGATGAAGAAAGAGCACTGAGATGAGCAATGTGATCAAGATAAGAGGTGCCGCAGAGCACAACTTAAAATCAATAAATGTTGATATTCCAAGGGATAAGTTTGTAGTTTTTACAGGGCTGTCCGGTTCGGGTAAGTCCTCGCTCGCATTTGATACGATCTATGCCGAGGGTCAGAGAAGATACATGGAGTCCATATCCAGCTACGCAAGACAGTTCTTAGGTCAGATGGAGAAGCCGAATGTGGAGCTTATAGAAGGTCTGTCTCCCGCAATTTCCATTGACCAGAAGTCCACAAACCGCAACCCGCGATCGACGGTTGGAACCGTAACAGAGATTTATGATTATTTCCGTCTGTTATATGCAAGACTTGGAACACCTCACTGCCCAAACTGCGGTAAGGTCATCGCCAAGCAGACTGTAGACCAGATGGTTGACAGGCTCTATGAGCTTGGTGAGGGTGTTAAACTTCAGATACTGGCACCTGTTGTCAGGGGTAAGAAGGGACGCCATGAGAAGGTGATTGAAAGTGCCAGAAAGAGTGGATATGTAAGAGTGGTAGTTGACGGCAGTATGTATGACCTGTCGGAGGAAATTACCCTTGATAAGAATATCAAGCACAGTATTGAAATTGTGGTCGACAGAATAGTGATCAAGGAGGGATATGAGAGCAGACTTTCAGACTCTCTTGAGAATGCACTGAAGCTCAGCGGCGGACTGGTAGACTGTGAGGTGCCGGGAGATAAGACCTATACCTTCTCGGACAGCTTTGCCTGTCCCGACTGCGGGATCAGCATACCTGAGATAGAGCCCAGAAGCTTCTCCTTCAACAATCCGTTCGGAGCCTGTCCCGACTGTGTGGGACTGGGATACAAGATGGAATTTAATCCTGATCTGCTGATTCCGGATAAGAGCTTAAGCATAAGAGAGGGAGCGATATCATGTATAGGCTGGGCCAGCAGCTGTAAGCCCGGAAGCTTCACCTATGCATTGCTCAATGCCCTAGCTGAAAGCTATGATTTCTCTCTGGATACACCATTTATGGATCTGTCCAAAGAGGTTCAGGATATGATCATCTATGGTAAAGGTGCCAGAGAGGTAATAGTTAAGTATAAGAGTCAGAGAGGAAGCGGCAAGTATCCGACCACCTTCGAAGGACTCATTGACAATATGATGCGCAGATATAACGAGACCTTCTCGGAGAGTATGAAGGCGGAGTATGAAGAGCTTATGAGCTTCACTCCCTGTAAGACCTGTAACGGAATGAGACTCAAGAAGGAATCGTTAGCCGTAACCATAGGTGATAAGAACATATATGAGCTCACCAATCTGTCTATAGGTGATCTTCAGAAATATATGAACGGACTTGAGTTTACCGAGACACAGATGATAATCGGTAAGCAGATACTTAAGGAAATAAACGCAAGAATCAGCTTCCTTATGGATGTCGGACTGGACTATCTGACGCTGGGCAGAGGAGCATCATCCCTCTCGGGAGGAGAGGCGCAGAGAATAAGACTGGCCACACAGATAGGCTCGGGACTTATGGGAGTCTGCTACATACTGGATGAGCCCAGTATCGGACTTCACCAGAGGGATAATGATAAACTTCTATCTACCCTGAAGCATTTGAGAGATCTCGGTAATACCCTTATTGTGGTTGAGCATGATGAGGATACCATGCGTGCAGCGGACTGCATTGTAGATATCGGACCGGGAGCAGGCAGTCACGGCGGTGAGCTTGTGGCAATAGGAACTGCTGAGGATATTATTCGTGAACCCAGGTCTATTACGGGGTTGTACCTAAGCGGAGCTAAGAAGATAGAAGTTCCGTCCGTCAGAAGAGAACCCAAGGGCTTTATTACAGTTCATGGAGCCAGAGAACACAATCTTAAGAATATAGATGTTGATATTCCGCTCAAAGTTATGACCTGTGTTACCGGTGTATCGGGCTCAGGCAAGAGCTCATTGGTTAATGAGATACTGCATAAGAGCCTGGCTAAGACTCTTAACAGAGCAAGAACCATTGCAGGTGACCATGATTCCATTACCGGAATTGATACACTGGATAAGGTAATCGATATAGACCAGTCTCCGATCGGAAGAACTCCAAGATCCAATCCTGCAACCTATACCGGAGTGTTTGATTTGATCAGAGACCTCTATGCCGGTACAAGTGATGCCAGAGCCAGAGGCTACAGCAAGGGCAGATTCTCCTTCAACATCAAGGGAGGAAGATGCGAGGCCTGTGCGGGTGACGGTATTGTCAAGATAGAGATGCACTTCCTCTCGGATGTCTATGTTCCATGTGAGGTATGCAAGGGAAAGAGATACAACAGGGAGACCTTAGAGGTTAAATATAAGGGCAAGAGCATATATGATGTGCTTGAGATGACGGTTGAGGAGGCACTGACCTTCTTCGAGAATGTGCCTAAGATCAGGAAGAAGATGGAGACTCTCTATGAGGTTGGCTTAGGTTATATTAAGCTCGGACAGCCTTC
>SAMEA3663248__coassemble_148_pt1 | contig 26422 bp, 20 predicted proteins | sample SAMEA3663248__metabat2_high_PE_009 | metagenome-assembled genome bin SAMEA3663248 (sample SAMEA3663248) | pig gut metagenome | biome: pig gut; feature: pig-associated habitat; material: faeces | place: China | collected 2013 | reverse complement strand
GTATTTGCAGATATTGCCACGCGTCCGACCTTTTCTTTGTCAGTAACCGTTCTAAGGAGTCCTGTTATAAGGACATTCAGGTCTGATACAATTATCTCTCTAAGCTTTACAGCGTACCCACGTGCAGCTGAATCAATCCTTGAAATAACGTCCGCGCCGAAGCTTCTCTGGTGATTGATTCCGCTTATTATTTCAAGAACATTGCCACTGTTATCAATAAGAGCGCCCTGGATAGTGGTTGTACCTATGTCTATCGCTATACACAGTGACTCAGCCTTGCCTCTATTGCATCCCGTTATTTCATCATAGTCCCCGGTGCTTATATCCTCTTCTGATGACAGTATCTCAACACCATCTATATCAAAGTCATCTGACACATAGGTCTGACACGCCAATCGGATACAGTCTGCCTGTTCATCTTTAAGAAGCAGGCGTTTCTCACATGCCGAGAGCCCGGATACGTTTTCCGGGTCACAACCCCTTATTCTCACCTTGCACTTGCCGCAGGTGCCGTTACCGTTGCAGACAAGGGGTAAATATTTATTCTTTTCTATTATCAATTCCGATAGTTTCTTCATTACCTATATTTTTACTTCTTATTTCTTCACACTTATAACAAAAGGGTCATGCAAGGCATGACCCTTAATCAGTTATGTATTATTTCTCGTCCGACTTAAGATCATTATAAGTCTTCTTAGCTTCCTTCCAGCCGGCCTTGGCTCCGGCAACAGATGCCTTAGCCACTTCCTTGCCAACCTTAAGCGCTTCCTTACCAAGCTTATTGAGTTCTACTCCCGCCTGCGAAGCAACATCAAGCGCTACATCCTTAGCCTTATTGCAGGCCTCTGATGCCTTCTTGCCTGCCTCGTTTGCCTTCTCACCGGCAACCTTAAGTGCTTCAGACACCTTATCCTCAATACTTGACTTATCATCCTTATTCTGGATAGCAGCCTGTGCTGCAGCAAGTCTTGCTATAGGTACTCTGAACGGGCTGCATGATACATAGTCAAGTCCAATCTTATGACAGAACTCTACCGACTGAGGATCTCCACCATGCTCACCACAGATACCTACATGAAGATTAGGATTTACAGGCTTGCCAAGCTTAATAGACAGATCCATAAGCTTTCCGACACCTGTCTGGTCGAGACGTGCAAAAGGATCATTCTCGAATATCTTGGTATCATAATACGCTTCAAGGAACTTACCTGCATCATCTCTTGAGAAGCCAAAGGTCATCTGAGTAAGGTCATTGGTTCCGAAGCAGAAGAAATCAGCTTCAGTTGCAATTTCGTCAGCTGTAAGGGCGGCACGAGGAATCTCAATCATTGTACCTACCTGATATTTGAGATCTACACCCGCATTAGCAATCTCTTCATCAGCTGTATCAACAACAATCTTCTTAACAACCTTTAACTCCTTAACATCACATACGAGCGGAATCATAATCTCCGGCTCAACCTTCCAATCAGGATGCTTACCTGCAACCTCGATGGCAGCTCTAATCACTGCCTTGGTCTGCATTCTGGCAATCTCAGGATAGGTTACGGCAAGTCTGATTCCTCTGTGACCCATCATAGGATTAAATTCATGTAATGAATTAATGTATTCCTTAATCTTCTCAACGCTCTTGCCCTGCTTGTATGCAAGTTTTGCGATATCCTTCTCCTCAATCGGAACGAACTCATGTAACGGCGGATCAAGGAATCTGATTGTAACAGGACATCCCTCAAGAGCCTCATATAACGCAACGAAATCTGACTGCTGGTATGGAAGGATTCTCTCAAGAGCATCCTCTCTCTCCTCTACGGTATCAGCACAGATCATTTCTCTGAAGGTAGCAATTCTGCTCTCCTCAAAGAACATATGCTCAGTACGACACAGACCGATACCTTCTGCACCAAGCTCTCTTGCCTTTTTAGCATCCTGAGGAGTATCTGCATTGGTTCTGACAGAAAGTCTTCTGTACTTATCAGCCCATGCCATTACTCTTCCGAATTCTCCTGCAATCTGAGCATCTACGGTCGGGATAATGCCATCATATATATTACCTGTAGAACCGTCAATTGAGATTGCATCACCCTCTGTATATTCCTTACCGGCGAGGGTAAACTTCTTATTAGCCTCATCCATGCTGATATCACCACAACCTGATACACAGCACTTACCCATTCCTCTTGCAACCACAGCTGCATGACTGGTCATTCCGCCTCTAACTGTAAGTATACCCTGTGCAGCTTTCATTCCTGTGATATCCTCAGGGGAAGTCTCAAGGCGGACTAAAACAACCTTTTCACCGCGCTCTGCCCATGCAACGGCATCATCTGCCGAGAATACAACCTTACCGCAGGCTGCTCCCGGAGATGCACCGAGTCCCTTGCCGGCAGGAGTTGCATTCTTAAGTGCAGTAACATCAAACTGAGGATGAAGAAGTGTATCGAGGTTACGAGGATCGATCATGAGCACTGCCTCTTCCTCTGTACGCATACCTTCATCAACAAGGTCACACGCAATCTTAAGAGCTGCCTGAGCTGTTCTCTTACCATTTCTTGTCTGAAGCATATATAGTTTACCGTGCTCTACAGTAAACTCCATATCCTGCATATCTCTGTAATGATTCTCTAACTTCTCGCATACATCCTTAAACTGAGCGAAGGCCTCAGGGAACTTCTCCTCCATCTCAGCTATCTTCATAGGTGTTCTTACGCCTGCTACTACATCCTCACCCTGTGCATTGGTTAAGAACTCACCGAAGAGTCCCTTATTACCTGTTGCGGGATCACGTGTAAAGGCAACACCGGTTCCACAGTCATCACCCATATTACCAAAGGCCATTGACTGAACATTAACAGCCGTGCCCCATGAATACGGAATATCATTATCTCTTCTGTATACATTGGCACGAGGATTGTCCCATGAACGGAATACAGCCTTAATTGCTCCATACAACTGTTCCTTGGGATCTGTTGGGAAGTCTGTACCGATCTTCTCCTTATATTCGGCCTTGAACTGGTTAGCTAATTCCTTGAGGTCATCGGCAGTAAGCTCAACGTCCTGAGTTACACCTCTGTCAGCCTTCATCTTATCGATGAGCTCCTCAAAGTACTTCTTGCCTACCTCCATTACCACATCAGAATACATCTGGATGAATCTTCTGTAGCAATCCCATGCCCAACGAGGATTACCTGACTTCTCTGCAATTACATTAACAACGTCTTCATTAAGACCAAGATTAAGAATTGTGTCCATCATACCGGGCATTGATGCTCTTGCGCCGGAACGAACTGATACAAGCAAAGGATTCTCCAGATCGCCAAACTTCTTACCGGTGATTTCCTCCATCTTGACGATGTACTCATCAATCTGTCCCTTAATCTCATCGTTAATCTCACGTCCGTCCTCATAATACTGCGTACAAGCTTCAGTTGTAATTGTGAAGCCCTGAGGTACGGGAAGACCAAGATTGGTCATTTCTGCAAGGTTTGCTCCCTTTCCACCAAGCAGATTGCGCATGTCAGCTTTACCTTCGCTGAATAAATAAACCCACTTCTTCATATCAACTCTCCTTCTACATTTATATGCCCCAAGAAAGACATTTTCTTAAGTCGCAAGGACTTAGAATGTAAACTTATCAGCAAACCAGGCATCAAGCTCATCAATCTTAACTCTCACCTGCTCCATGCTGTCGCGGAATCTGATTGTTACCGCATTATCCTCTTCTGAATCAAAATCGTATGTTACGCAGAACGGTGTACCGATTTCATCCTGTCTTCTGTATCTCTTTCCGATATTACCTCTGTCATCAAACTCACAGTTGTATTTCTTCGAAAGAGCTGCGAATACCTTCTCGGCGCCCTCGTTAAGCTTCTTGGACAGCGGAAGTACACCAATCTTAACAGGTGCCAGAGCCGGATGGAATCTAAGCACCGTACGCATATCATTGTCGCCTAAGTCTTCCTCATCATATGCTGCACACAGGAAAGCAAGAACCACTCTGTCAGCTCCAAGTGAAGGCTCAACTACATACGGAACATATTTCTCCTTCTTCTCATCATCGAAGTATGACATATCTTCGCCCGATACATTCTGATGCTGTGTCAGGTCGTAGTCTGTTCTGTCAGCAATACCCCAAAGCTCGCCCCAGCCGAACGGGAACTTGAATTCAATATCTGTTGTTCCCTTAGAATAGAAGCAAAGCTCTTCAGGATCATGATCACGCAGACGCATCTCATCCTCCTTGATTCCGAGCGAGATGAGCCAGTCACGACAGAAGGCTCTCCAGTACTGGAACCACTCAAGATCTGTTCCGGGCTCACAGAAGAACTCAAGTTCCATCTGCTCGAACTCTCTGGTTCGGAAGGTGAAGTTACCGGGTGTGATCTCATTTCTGAAGGACTTACCAATCTGACCTATTCCGAATGGGATCTTCTTTCTTGAAGTACGCTGTACATTCTTGAAATTAACGAAGATACCCTGTGCCGTTTCAGGTCTTAAGTAAACTGTATTCTTAGCATCCTCTGTAACACCCTGGAAGGTCTTAAACATGAGGTTAAACTGTCTGATATCTGTAAAGTTGTGCTTGCCACAGGTCGGACAGGGGATATTGTTGTCCTCAACAAAGGCCTTCATCTCTTCCTGCGAGAATGCATCAATGGGCTTAGGAAGTGATATTCCCTTCTCCTCTGCATAATCCTCAATAAGCTTATCTGCCCTGAATCTCTCGTGGCATTCCTTACAGTCCATAAGAGGATCGGCAAAGCCGCCCAAGTGTCCTGAGGCAACCCAGGTCTGGGGATTCATAAGAATAGCACAATCCACACCTACATTATACGGATTCTCCTGAATAAACTTCTGCCACCATGCTTTCTTGACATTGTTCTTTAGTTCAACTCCCAGATTACCGTAATCCCAGGTGTTAGCCAGTCCGCCGTAAATCTCACTTCCGGGATATACGAATCCCCTTGATTTAGCGAGACTAACAATTTTGTCCATCGACTTTTCCATAATTATCTCCTTCTGTCAAATATTAATTGAACACAATATAAGAAGTCTCTCCTTCTTTAACATGTGCGCTTTTCTTATTATCATTCAAGGTAACATTGCCTCCGATATATGCAATGTCACCGGTTGTCACAACATCGGTCTCCATATTGATGATTAATATCTTCATTTCTTCTGAAGCAATCAGCCTATCCATCGATGCCACAGACTCATCATTAACATCAATTAATCCTTTACCGAAATTGTAACCTGCCTTAACAGCCTGTGCGATCGTACCGTAAAATACCGGCACACGGTTAAGTTCAAAGAAGGCATTGTCACTGGGATATTCGATCACACAGCTTAATATGTCATCCCTTACGCCTGATTTTTTAAGCGTTACAGCCTTGGAATTAGCCGAATTATATTCTTCTATGGAATTCTTTGTAAACTGAATCCAGTCGTCATAGTTATACTCAGCTGTATCAAAATCCTCAAATACATATTCGGTTATTCCCATGTCCTTATCAAGAACCAGGGTGTCCGCGTCAATAGAAGTAATTCCGCATCCGGAAACAACTAAAAATAGGCAGGATAACAAAACAATAATCGCACTCTTCCTACCTATTCTGAATATTCTCATAATATAAACACCTCACCCATCAATTATACACGTAATACGCATATCTTGGCAATAATTTTAACCACTTTGATGGACAAGAGATTAAAAAATCAGGCAGGGTATACCTGCCTGATTACATTATCGTCCTGCCATTACATTCTTAAGCTCATCCATAAAAGTATTAAGGTCCTTAAACTCCCTATAAACAGATGCAAATCTGACATAAGCAACCTCATCTAAGGCCTTAAGTTTGCGCATAAGAATCTCGCCTACAATATCACTCGGGATCTCACGCTCCTCAAGATTAAAGATTTCGTTTTCAACCTCATCCACAAGCTTGGTAATCTGAGCTGCAGACACAGGTCTCTTATGGCATGCTCTGAGCACACCGCTCTCAATCTTCGCTCTGTCATAGGCCTCCCTGTTATTATCCTTCTTGATAATAATCAGCGGAATGGTCTCCACCTTCTCATAGGTAGTGAAACGCTTACCACACTCATCACAGACCCTTCTTCTTCTGATGGAGTTGTTCTCCTCAGCAGGTCTGGAATCTATAACTCTGGTATTCTCGTGATTGCAAAATGGACACTTCATTAGTCAATAATCCCCTCGAATGATATTCATAAAATCATAAAACAATTATATTGTATGAATCTTATTATGTCAACTAATTCTGTTTTTCTGCATCATCTTGATGCCTTTTAGTAAGAATAAAATTCTTCAGTTCCTCCAAACTCTCCTTATACTTGACGGAAGACAGATTCGGATTACCCTTTAAGGTAATGGTTCTTACAATGTCTCTTCTAAGAGCAAGCTGATGGATCCGATCCTTCATAACACCAATACGAAGTCTTATCCTGTCAATCTCATCACGCTGCTCTTCACTGAGTTCGACCTTGGCTCTCGCAAGCAGAATCTTATCTTCTATTCGTTCTATAGTATACTCTATCCTATCCTGGATTCTTGCTACAGACTGCTGCCTCTCATCATCAACAACAGCAAGTATCACATCCATGCGCTTATGGATTCTGTCTGCTTCAGCCTTAAGATTGTCAAGACGAACCAGGAGATTCCTAAGATCGATAGCATCCTTAAATGATATTGAGAAGTCGGATACAAAGAATATTGTAGTAACAAAAGTAAGAGCATTAAGTACCGTATACGGAATTGCCCTCATCAGACTATCCACCGGTCCGTGAATTACCCTGGTAATCAGTATGGTCGCAAAACCCCAGCCCAGGGACGCACCTAAGCATATATGTCCGTTAAGATTAAGCGGCTGCTTGGAATAATCCCAGTATCTGACCTTGAATATTGCCTCCATTGCAGCTCCGGTTGCGTATTCAAGAATCGATGCAATTATACTTCCTGACACAAATGTAAGAATAAGGTTATCCCTAAAGGGGGCTGCTGCCATAAGCATGACACAGGCACCGCTTCCGTATATCGGTATCATGGGTCCCTTGAGGAAGCCTCGGTTAACGGGATGTCTTCCCTTGATTGAGCAGTATGAGCTTTCCCATATCCACCCTACAAAGCTGTATATATAGAAAAAGAACAGCCACTGCGTAAATGTGTAATCATTCATAATGTTCACCTCTTCTAAATGTGTGGGGCTATAAGCCGGGTTATGTCATTTAAGACGATCATCTGTCTAGGACGACTGTTACCAGCCGCCTCAAGCGACCTACCCGGAGACAGGACGGGCCGCCCTATGGTCTCCATATTTGGTCTTGCTTCGGATGGGGTTTACATGGCTACCTGCTGTTACCAGAGGCACGGTGGTCTCTTACACCGCCTTTTCACCCTTACCACTTTCGTGGCGGTTATTTTCTGTTGCACTTTCCTTAGAGTCACCTCCACCGGACGTTATCCGGCATCCTGCCCTGCGAAGCCCGGACTTTCCTCACCTGGATTAACCAGCCGCGATCGTCCACCCCACACATAAGAATATGATGTTATAAATTGCTAAAGTCGATAACCGGAGTCTTGGGTGCTTTGACTGTGGTAACGCTGTTAGCGTACAGTACGGGTCCCACACCCTGATAAGCATCAAGCTGCTCTATCTTAATTGTTGCATTTACCCGAACATAGCTTTTCTCCGTCAGATATTTCGCATCCTTATACTTGCATGCGTATCCCAGAAAAGCCATATCGTCCTCACAGCAGGTCATTGCCATTCTGCCCGGAACGAAGTAGGAATCATCAAACATCGGAGGCTTGGCAACCATTCCCACATACTCAATGGTCTTGCCCTCATATCGCTCCAGATTATCTGAAATATCAATAAACCAGATCGCATATCCTGTATCGTCTAGCTTAATCACATCAGCATTAATGTCAAACGGCAGCTCCTCGTCCAAGGACACATTAAGTTCTCCGTCCTTATCCTCAAATATTATCTCTGCCGACTGGTTGACTGCCTTAACACTTCTCTTGAAGTTCGCCAGGTTATCAATGCCGTCACATCTGTTGAAGATTACCATGTCGCTGTTTCTGACCTGCTCTCCAACCAGACTCTTCATATTGCTGTAGAATATGGAAAAAGTGCTCGCGTCAATTGTTGTAATCTGTTGTTCTATGCTCCAATCGGATGGAAGGACTATCTCCTTCGGATTCCACATACCGTTAAACTCAACAATGATCCTTGAGGGCTTGACCCTGGCTGAAATCTCACTGAGCTTATCCGTATTGAAATCCTCCCTGTCATCGATTACTTCAAGGACAGTATTGGTTGAGGATAATACATCTTCCTCGAATTCCACTTCTCCCTCTTCACACAGGATGAGCAGAGTCCTACCCTTTGAACGGAAGTAAGGCTGTGTGATTGTATATTTAATGAATTCCGATTTGCCGCTCTCTAAGAAGCCATTTATCATATATACCGGAATCTTACTGAATCTCATATTCACCTACCCAAAGAGTTTCGCAAGCTCTTCTTCATTTATTTTGGAACCGATAACACAGATTCGGCCTGTAACATCAGGCTTACCTGCTCTTACATTAAGTTCGCCCGGAGTATAGTCAAAGTATATCCAGTCACCGCCATCGGCATTCTCTACCATGCCCTTACTTCTTAAGATTATGCCATACTTATCTTCATCTTCCAAAGCCTTGAGGATATCCTCTATCTCAGTCTTTGAGTACTTCTTTGCAGATTCATGACCCCAGCTTGTAAAGACCTCATCCGCATGATGGTGGTGATGATGGTGCTCATGCTCATCATGGTCGTGATCATGGTGACAACAGCACTCACCATCGTCATGGTCATGATGGTGGTGCTCATGCTCATCATGCTCGTGATCATGGTGACAGCAGCACTCTCCATCGTCATGGTCATGATGGTGGTGATGATGGTGCTCATGCTCCTCATGCTCGTGATCATGGTGACAACAGCACTCACCATCGTCATGGTCATGATGGTGGTGCTCATGCTCTTTATGCTCTCTAATCACTTCATTCAGAAGCTCCTGCTCCAGTTCCCCGGCATTTTCTATAGTCTTAAGTATTGTTTCTCCATCAAGCTCATCCCACGGAGTGGTTATTATGGTAGCCTTGGCATTATGCTCCCTGATAAGTTCAATTGCTGTATTTAACTTATCCTCTGAGATATTGCCGGTTCTGCTTAGGATTATAGTTCCGGCATTCTCAATCTGATTATTGAAGAACTCTCCGAAGTTCTTGATATACATCTTAGCCTTGCTTGCATCAACAACCGCAACGGAAGAATTAAGAATAACATCACCCGGAAGGTGTGCATTAACGCATGCATTCATTACATCCGACAGCTTACCGACTCCCGACGGCTCAATAATTATTCTCTCCGGCGCATATTTGCTTACAACCTCATTAAGTGCTGTTGCAAAATCTCCGACAAGAGAACAGCAGATACAGCCTGAATTCATCTCCGTAATCTCAATTCCCGCATCCTTAAGGAAGCCCGAATCGACACCTATCTCACCGAATTCATTCTCAATCAGCACTACCTTCTGTCCCTTAAGCGCTTCGGAAAGAAGTTTCTTAATCAGAGTAGTTTTTCCGGCACCGAGAAAGCCCGATACCACATCAATTTTAGTCATAATATCCTCCTTGTCTTATCAGACATCAAAGCAAGAGCCTCCCACGAATTCTCTGGCAATTGAGTTGTTGGGAAGCGACTCGCTGGGAATTCCCAAGAAATATCCCAGGAATTTAAGCAGTCTTCTTGCTTCAAAATATTCCGGTTCGTCAGGACTGATGCCATACAGCAACGGTTCCGCATAAACCTTCAGTGCCGCAAGTTCATACAGCAGGCACGAATTGAACATTACATCTGCTTCCTCCTGGAAGGGGAAGATGTTCTCCTCCTCGCCTCGTCTTACACTCGGCCACATCTCTATAGTTCGCTTTGCTGACGCTCCTCTGGTCCTGTAATCCCTGACCATTCTTCTAAGCAGTCTTCCGTCCGTAGTCGGAATTCTGTTATGTCCGTCTATGTTAAGTGAGGTCAGCGCGCTGATATATATTTTATATTTGCTCTTCTCAGGAAGGGCATAGCTCATCTTCTGGTTAAGTCCGTGAATCCCTTCGATCACAAGTACATCATCAGGATTCAGTTTTAGAGTATTGCCCTTATATTCCCTCTTACCGGTCTTGAAGTTGAAGGTAGGCATACTTACCTCCTTACCATCAAGAAGTTCAAGCATATCCTTATTGAACTGCTCTACATCCAAAGCCTCCAGACATTCGAAATTATAATCCCCGTTCTCATCTCTCGGAGTCTTCTCCCTGTCAACAAAGTAATTATCCAGTGCAATAGGATGAGGCACGAGTCCAAGCGTAGCAAGCTGAATACTTAATCTGTAGGACAGTGATGTCTTGCCTGAAGATGACGGACCCGCAATCATGATAAATTTTACGTCCTTCCTTGACGCAATCTCTGCCGCGATCTCTCCAATCCTTCTCTCCTGTAGTGCCTCCTGAAGCAGAATCATCCTCTCCATGTCACCGCCGACAATCATATTATTTAGGTCACCAACTGTATCAATGCTCAGCTGATTACTCCACTTTGTCGACATATCAAGCGCATTGTAGAGCTTGTCAAGCGGCTCAAACACATCTATCTTATCCGGTGTATTCTTGTCGGGCAGAAGAAGAATAAATCCATCCTGATACGGGAAAACCTCGAAGTACTTAATATATCCCGTACTCGGAGCCATATATCCATAATAATAATCTGAATAGTCCTCAATACTGTACACATTGACGGTAGAACTCTGTCTGTATTTGAATAATTTAACCTTATCAGTCATTCCAAGCTTATCAAATATTCTCACAGCCTCATCAATAGGATAGTTCTTCTTTACAATCGGGATATCCTTTGCAACAATATCCCTCATTCTCTCCTCTACCGCCGATGCCAGCTCACTGTCGACCTTATAGTCGCCCTTGGCCGAGATATAGATTCCCTTGCCGATTGCGAACTCAACCTTGGCCTTACCCTTAATCGGATCGCCGATAACATCACATAAGGCTTTCACAAATATCATTGTTGCACTTCGTTCATAAGTCTTATGACCTGCAGAGTCCTTAAGCGTGATCATACTGAGTTTACAATCGCCCTCAACATTCCTGTGCAGTTCCCTTATCTTACCGTTGGCCACACACAGTATTATCATCGAATCATAGTCAGCCTGAACATCTCTTGCTATCTGCTCAAAACTCGTACCGTAATCATATTCATAAACCTTACCCGATATTTCAACCTTTGCCATACATCCTCCCTAACAAACTGTCTATTTCCCTGATTTCCTCTAATATACCGCCCTTCTTCTCTTCATTAACGACGGACAATATCTGCTCATATTTGGCCCTTTTCCCCCTAAGATACTGCGGCAAAAGCGCATGCTCCTTACTTATTAGCCTGGGCCCGTACTTTTTTTCCGTACAACTTAATGTATGAGTCTTCTTATCATCATACCTTATACGCATGGCGAAATAATACTTTCCGGCATCAATGGTCATTTCCTCATCTTCAATGACAAATGAAAGCTCATCTAACCGTTCTCTGACATATTCAATATCCGACTGTACCTGCAGAACAACCGCAGGGAGCTTGAATTTTTCAAGTTGTCTTTCGATTATTCTGAGTGCAAGATGACCGCCCATTCCCGCAATAAGTATGGTATCACATTCCGGACTGCCGTCTATAAGCTCAATCGCCTCTGCCCCATCAGAGAGTCTGATCTCGATCTTATCTTCCAGCTTAGCCTTCTTTATATTACTCCTTGCAATATCAAGCGGTCCTTCATTGACATCCATTGCAATAACATAATCGGCCACTCCTTCACTTACAAGATAAATCGGTACCATTGCATGGTCGCAACCTATATCGGCAACCCGTCCGCCCGGGGGGATCAGGGTCACGTTCATAAGCATACGTTTGCTTAATTTAGCCATATTAATCCTCTAAGTAATCCCTAAGTTTGCGACTCCTTGTAGGATGACGCAATTTTCTTAAGGCCTTAGCCTCGATCTGACGGATTCTCTCTCTTGTTACGTTGAACTCTTTACCAACTTCTTCAAGAGTTCTTCCCCTTCCGTCCTCAAGACCGAATCTTAAGCTGAGCACCTTCTTCTCTCTGTCGGTAAGGGTATCGAGTACCTCCTCAAGCTGCTCTCTAAGCAGAGTATATGCAGCCGCATCCACAGGTACGGGAACATTGTCATCCTGTATGAAATCACCAAGGTGGCTGTCCTCCTCCTCACCGATAGGTGTCTCTAAGGATACAGGCTCCTGACTAATCTTCAGAATCTCACGTACCCTTTCTACAGGCATCTTCATCTCTTCAGCTATTTCCTCGGGGGTTGGTTCTCTTCCGAGCTCCTGAAGCAGCTGACGTGACACCCTGATAAGCTTATTGATGGTCTCAACCATATGAACGGGAATTCTGATTGTACGCGCCTGATCAGCAATTGCTCTTGTGATAGCCTGACGTATCCACCATGTTGCATAGGTTGAGAATTTGAAGCCCTTCCTATAGTCGAACTTCTCAACAGCCTTAATAAGGCCTAAGTTTCCCTCCTGAATAAGGTCAAGGAAAAGCATTCCTCTTCCCACATATCTCTTGGCAATGGATACAACAAGTCTGAGGTTAGCCTCTGCAAGTTTCTTCTTAGCCTCCTCATCACCCTGCTCCATTCTGAGTGCCAGTTCGATTTCCTCCTCTGCACTGAGAAGCGGCACCTTACCAATCTCCTTGAGATACATTCTGACCGGGTCCTCAATGCTGACTCCTTCTGGAACAGACAAATCGATATTCTCAACATCAACCTCGTCCTCTTCAGTGAGTACGATATCATCCTCATCTATGAGGTCGTCAGTATCTACATCAAGGTCAGAGCCGACAAAGTCTTTCTTGACCACATCAATACCACTGTCCTCTAACATATCAAGAACCTTATCGAACTGCTCATCCTCAAGCGGAATATCCTGGAATACATCCTGAACATCCTTGTATTCAAGCTCGTTCTTCTTGCTCTTGGCCAGTGCCTGGAGCTCCTTGATTTTCTCCTGGAATTTCTCGATATCCATCTCGTACGAGTCATCCGTATATTCATCCGAAATCTCGAGATTGTCCATTATCTCCTCAACAAAATCATTCTTTACTTCTTCTTTTTTCTTAGTTGTTCTCGCCATCTTAACTCCTCATCTAGAGACTAAAGTTAGTCCTTCGCAATTTTTCCAGTAATTTCTTACCCTCTATAACCTGATTTAAGGCCTCCACATCCGAACCCAGTCTGGAACTGTAATATTCGTAGCTGTTCTCCTTAACCTTTAGGACAATGTCTTTGAGGGTATGTGCTCTCTCAGCGGCGCTTCCTTCTATTATATTTCCGTTCAGGTCCAAAAGTCTGGTGTTAAATATCGCTGCAACCTTGCGCTGGTCATCCTCGCTTATAAACTTGGATATAATGTCAGCGGGCTTGAGTTTGCCTTCATCAAGGTCCTTAAACAAAAGCATAGCAACCTCGCGGTAGACCTCATCAGTAAAATCCTTGTAGGATATGTATTCCTTAACAAGTCTGTATATGTCCGGCTCCTCACTTATCCAGGTGATAAGAAGCCTCTGAGTCTTATTTATTCCCTCATTCGGATCAGACTTATCCGCCGTGCCGCTTTTTAGAACGATACGCTGCCTGGTTGCCAGTCCGGTCTCCTGAACTATTTTCCCGGTGAGCTTGCGTAGTGCTTCCGCAAGGATTCCGTATTCAACGCTTACCGCTTCCAGATAATTGTTGCGCTCAACGTCATCGCTGAATCGACACAGCATTCTTGCTATCTCGGTGTGGAATCTGGTCTTGTCTTCGGGGTCCGACAGATCAAACTGTTTAGCCAGATTGTCTATCTCGAAATAAAAGCTGTTGCGTGCATTCTTTATTCTCTCCTCAAGCGCCTCCGGTCCCAGGTTCTTAATGAACTCATCCGGGTCCTTATATGGCTTAAGATTCAGTACCCTTGCACTGATTCCGACCTCGCGGAGTATTCCTATTGCTCTTAACGCTGCCTTTACACCCGCTCCGTCACTGTCATAGGACAGAATCACATTGTCGGTGAAGCGCTTCAATATACTTGCCTGTCCGGATGTAAATGCCGTTCCAAGGCTTGCCACGGTTTCATTAAAGCCGGCCTGATGCATGCTTATTACATCCATGTATCCTTCACAGAGAATTATTCTGCCCTTCTTGGAACTTCTTGCGAAATTAAGACCAAACAGGTTGCGACTCTTATCAAAGATTATCGTCTCGGGACTGTTGAGATATTTAGGTTCACCGTCGCCCATTACTCGTCCGCCGAAGCCTATTACTCTGTGATTAATATCCCAGATTGGGAACATGACCCTATTCCAGAATTTATCATGAAGGCCACGCTTCTCATCATGGGAAGCAAGCCCCGCCTTGATTATGTCTTCATCACGGTAATTCTTACTTCTCAAATACTTTACCAGGTCATCTGAGAAGATGTCTGAATAACCCATCCCCCAGTTCTTTAGTGTATCGTCACTTAAGCCTCTGTTCTTGAGATATTCATATCCCCGTTTGCCGCGTTCGCTACGAAGCAGATAATAGAAATACTTCGCTGCCTCTTTATTAACCTCAAGCAGTCTTGCTTTCTCCCCCGCCTGCTTCTTCATCTCCTCAGACATCTCTATCTCGGGGAGGGCTACATTCACTCTGTCGGCCAGAATCTTAACTGCCTCGGGGAAGGTGGCATTCTCATAATTCATGATGAATGAATATACATTGCCTCCCGCTCCGCAGCCAAAGCAATAATACATCTGCTTACCCGGAGTCACCGAAAAGGATGGTGTCTTCTCATTGTGGAAGGGGCACAGACCGAAGTAGGTATTGCCCTTCTTGGTAAGATGCACATAGGAACCGACTACATCTACTATATCGTTTTTATCTCTGACTTCTTCTACAAGTTCATCGGGATAATACATTTCTTCTCCTTAATACCTGGCTGTCGGCCATGATTTAGGAATAAACAGCTCCTCATAAAGTGCTATGGCATATCTGTCGGTCATGCTTGCGACATAGTCACAGGCAACCCTGTCCCTGCTCTCTCCCATATTGATCATCTGAAGATATTCCTTGGGTAAGCGGTCCAAATGCTTCAGATAATACTCATACAGTGTCTTCATCAGAGACTCTGCCTTACGTTCTTCACTCTTAACGTCGGGATTCATATAAACTCTTTCAAACATGAATTCCCTTAGTTCCTTCATAGCCTTCCATACCTCATCAGACATCAGTATGTCATTCCTGCCGCCTGAGAAGGTAACGGTATCATGAATAAAGTGATCCAACCTCTCTCCGGTGGTATATCCGATAACCTCTCTTATGGAAATAGGAACATCATCCTCAGTAAGAATACCGCCTCTTATCGCATCATCCATATCATGGTGAATATAAGCTATCTTATCGGAGAGTCTGACAATCTTGCCCTCTAAGGTAAAGGGGCTTCCGCTTGTCTGATGATTCAGAATACCGTCTCTTACCTCCATTGTAAGATTAAGTCCCAGACCATCCTTCTCAAGAACATCTACCATCCTAAGACTCTGCTTACTATGATCAAAGCCCAGGGGACATATCTCATCAAGTGCCCTCTCACCGGCATGACCAAAGGGCGTATGTCCAAGGTCATGTCCAAGTGCTATAGCCTCAACCAGATCTTCATTAAGCCTCAATGCCTTGGCAATGGTTCTTGCATTCTGACTGACCTCCAGAGTATGTGTAAGTCTTGTTCTGTAATGGTCTCCTTCGGGAGTTAAAAATACCTGAGTCTTGTCTTTGAGTCTTCTGAAGCTCTTGCTGTGAAGTATTCTGTCCCTGTCTCTCTGGAATACGGGTCTGATATCACACTGTGGCTCCTCCTTCAGTCTTCCCTTGGAATTCATACTGAGTGTTGCATATTCACTAAGGGATTCCTTCTCCCACAGTTCTAAGCTCTCTCTTATTGTACTCATGTTTCATTTCCTCAATAGGTATAAAAAGCTACATTAGATATATACTAAGTGCCTTGCGTTTTTCCTTTTTTTATTAAAAAACATCCCGGGTGGGAGGACCCGGGATGTTATGGGAGAAAAGAAAATAAATTTAATTCTGACCGTAATAAGCGTTCGCGCCATGCTTACGGTAATAATGCTTATCCATAAGTTCAGAGGGTGCGGGCTTAACATCGGGATTGATAAGTTCAGTCCTGAAAGCCATCTTGGCAACCTCTTCAACAACTACGGCATTGTGAACAGCGTCATGTGCGTCCTTGCCCCAAGTGAATACTCCGTGGTTTTTGCACAGTACACCGGGAACGGCAACTACATCTCTGCTGTTCTCCTTGAAATCACTCACAATTAGTTTGCCTGTGTTGGTCTCATAGGCATCCTCGATTTCATCCTTGGTAAGACATCTTACACAGGGGACGTCTCCGTAGATATAGTCAGCATGCGTTGTGCCGTAGCAGGGAATGCTTCTTCCTGCCTGAGCCCAGCTTGTGGCATATGAGCTGTGTGTATGAACCACTCCTCCAAGCTCCGGGAATGCCTTGTATAATTCAAGATGAGTAGCCGTATCTGATGACGGACGGTACTTACCCTCTACTACATTGCCTTCAAGGTCAACAACAACCATATCCTCCGGCTTAAGTTCATCATATTCAACTCCGCTCGGCTTAATAACGAACAGACCGGATTCCCTGTCTATTCCACTGACATTGCCCCAGGTAAATGTAATAAGCTCATACTTTGGCAGAAGCATATTGGCTTCATATACCTTCTGTTTTAACTCTTCTAACATAATTTGTCTCCTAAAAAACTCCTTAGTAAAGACAGTCTACTGCTGCCTTCTCTATAGCCAGTCCCTTCTTGTACTGCTCAAGGAAAGCCTCGTAGCCGGCAACCTCGGAAGCATCTGCCTCAATCACTGTTCCCTTATTTCCTGCAAAGATAACATTGCCCAGATAATCAGATAAGCTCATATCAGCTTCCTTATTGACCATATACGCTGCAAGAACGGCAATACCCCAGGCTCCGCCTTCTCCGGCTGTCTCCATAACGGCAATCGGAGCATTGGTTGCTGCTGCTGCGAAGAGCTGTCCCACGCCCTTAGTCTTGAAGTAACCTCCGTGACCATAGAGTGTATCTACCTTAACCTTCTCCTCCTTAAGCATGATATCCAAACCAACCTCAAGTGTTGCGAAGGCTGAATACAGATGCATACGCATAACATTGGCAAGATTGAATTTGTCATCTGCTTTGCGCACAAAGAGAGGTGTTCCGAGATCAAAGCCTGTCACAGGCTCACCGGATACATAATTATAAGACAGCAGACCTCCACAGTCCTTGTCACCCTCCAGTGCAACCGAATAAAGCTTGGTGTAGAGTTCATTCATATCCACATCATGTCCCATGAGAAGAGAATACTCCTTGAACATGTTAACCCATGCATTGATCTCTGATGTACAGTTATTGCAGTGAACCATACCAACCAAGGCACCGTCAGGTGTTGTAACAAGGTCAATCTCAGGATAAACCTTGCTAAGCTCCTTCTCAAGTACAACCATGGCAAAGATTGAAGTACCTGCAGAGATATTACCGGTTCTAACTCCAACACTGTTGGTTGCAACCATACCTGTTCCGGCATCACCTTCGGGAGGACAAATCTTTATTCCCGCTTTAAGTTCTCCGCTTGGATCCAGGAGCAGTGCACCCTCAGCATTAAGGCTTCCCGCATCCTCACCGGCAGTCAGTACCTCGGGCAGTATATCCTCAAGTTTCCAGCTAATACCCTTATCAGCAACCAGCTTATCAAACTTCTCCACCATGCTCTGATCATAATTGCCTGTATCAATATCAATGGGGAACATACCTGATGCATCACCCACACCCAGAACCTTACGTCCTGTAAGTTTCCAGTGTACGTAGCCGGCAAGTGTTGTGAAGAAGGCTACCTTATTCACATGTACTTCTCTGTTAAGCACAGCCTGATAGAGATGTGCAATACTCCATCTTTGAGGAATGTTATAATTTAATATCTCCGTAAGCTCCTTGCTTGCTTCACCGGTAATGGTGTTCCTCCATGTTCTGAACGGAACCAGCAGTTCATCACTTTCATCAAATGCGAGATATCCGTGCATCATTGCCGAGAAGCCCATAGCCTTAAAGCATGTAAGCTTTACTCCGTATTTGTCGTTAACGTCCTTCTTAAGGTCAGCATACGCCGACTGAAGTCCGCCCCAGATATCGTCAAGTGTATATGTCCAGATACCGTTATCCAGTCTGTTCTCCCAACCATGAGAGCCGCCTGCCAGTACCTCACCCGAATCATTCACAAGCACTGCCTTAATTCTGGTAGAACCGAATTCGATTCCGAGTATTCCCTTGCCCTGTTCAAGTAAAGTCTTAGTATCCATTATTACCTCCTACCGTAATATACGCTTCCAAGCATCAAATCCTTCCTGAAGTCTTTAACATTTGTATTCTTATCAATGAATACCGCTTCAATTCCCATGGCCTGTGCCCAGTCACCCATCTGCTCTGATGTAAGGTCATAACTGAAGGCTGTATGATGCGCACCGCCTGCGAGCAGCCAGCATTCTGTACCAACGTAGAAATCAGGTTCCGGCGTCCAGAAGTTAATCGCTGTAGGAAGCTTGGGAAGTGGCTTCTCAACCTTTTTGCAGTTAACATCCTGAATGATAAGTCTGAATCTGTCGCCGAGGTCTATAAGAGATGTAGCCACACCCTTGCCCTCCTTAGACTGGAATACAAGTCTTGCAGGATCTTCTCTGTTACCCATAGACAGCGGCTGACACTTAATCTGAATAGGTCCTGATGCAATACTTGGACATATCTCAAGCATATGAGCCTGGATGATACCTTCCTTGCCCTTAACAAGATTATAGGTGTAATCCTCAAGCATTGAGGTTCCTTTGGCATCCTTGATACCTTCAGTCATAATCTTCATTAAGCGAACCATGGCTGCTACCTTCCAGTCACCCTCTGCACCAAAGCCGTATCCCTTCTCCATCAGTCTCTGGATTGCAAGTCCCGGAAGCTGCTTAAGCGAACCAAGGTCACCGAAGTGAGTAACTATCGCCTGGTAATTCTTCTCCTCAAGGAATCTCTCAAAGCCCAACTCGATCTGAGCCTGAACAGCTACATGTCGCTTGAACTCCTCAGGATCTCTGCCCTCTAAGCAGATATCATACTTCTCATAATATTCATCAACAAGTGCATTGGTATCCGAAACTGAAACGGCTGCCACAGCCTCTGCTATCTCATTAACCGGATATGCATCTATTTCCCATCCGAACTTAATCTGAGCTTCAACCTTATCACCCTCTGTAACAGCAACATTTCTCATGTTGTCAGCCACACGCATTACTCTGATGTGACTTGATTCCACGATACCGATTGCAGTTCTCATCCATGATGCGATTTTCTCAACCACATCACTGTCTGACCAGTGACCAACCACTACCTTACGCTCAATACCCATTCTTGATACGATGTGGGCATATTCTCTGTCACCGTGAGCAGCCTGATTCTCATTCATGAAATCCATATCCATGGTCTCATAGGGAATCTCTTCGTTGAACTGTGTATGAAGATGAAGCAGAGGTTTTCTGTATTCCTTCAGACCCATAATCCATGACTTGCTGGGCGAGAAGGTATGCATCCATGTGATAACACCTGCGCAATTATCATCATTATTTGCCTCATTGAAGGTCTTTCTGATAAGCTCACTGGTAATCAGTGTAGGCTTCCATATTACCTCATAGGGAAGAATGCCCGATTCGTTAAGCTTAGCTACAATGATCTTGGAATGCTCAGCTACATGACTTAAGCATACATCTCCGTACAGGTCCTGGCTTCCTGTACAGAACCAGAACTTATAGTCTCTCTTTGCTATCATAAAAAAATCCTCCTTAGGATAAGCCTGTATAATCTGTCACATACTATCTTATCCTATGGAGGTTTGATTAAAAATACGAAAATCAATGATAAAGTATCGTTTTTATATGATATATTTCATTTAAGAATTGTAATGGGATAAGCTTTCTCATCTACCTGAATCTCCCTTATCGAATCAATGGAGCTGTATATCGACTCATCAACGTATTCGAACTTCTCCGGTCTAACGCCCTTCTCAAGACTCTCTATTATCTTCCTGACTCTCGGTCCGTGAAGAGGATTACATTCCGCTATGCAGGATATCTTACCTTCCTTGGCAAGCTCTATTGCCTGTTCGCTTACGCCGTCAAAGGATACGATCATTATCTGGCCATCCGCTATATCAGGCCCGATCTTAAGTCCCGCACTCTCAATTGCCTCTATTACTCCGAAGGCTTCATTGTCATTCTCACAATATACCACATTTATGTTGTCATATTTATTAAGAAGATTAGTCATAACCTCTCTGGCTCTTGCCTGGGTATACTCTCCCTCTGCCTCTGCCAGCAAATTCCAGTTATACTTCCTGGCACTTATGCTTAAGCCGCCTGAACGTCCTATCTGAGAGGATGCTCCAAGTGTTCCCTTAATATTAACGATATTGACACCGGATTCGTCTATCTCGTTTTGAACGAAATACCGGTGCAGCCATTCGCCGACCTTCTCACCCTCTAATCTGAAATTGGAACCGACCCAGCAATCAAACAGCGAATCATCCGATACGTTAACTTGCCTGTCAACCACGATAACCGGAATATTCGCTTCCTTGGCCTCGGACAGAACCGTGTCCCAGCCATCCTCAGTAACAGGAGCGAGCACTATATAATCAACCTCTCTCTGAATGAAGGTCCTTATTGTCGTAATCTGATTAGACTGCTTCTGCTGGGCATCGGAGAATATCAGCTCATAGCCGTTCTCCCTGGTGAAGGTATCCTTCATAGACTGCGTATTTGCCTTTCTCCAGTCAGATTCCGCGCCTACCTGGGAAAAACCGACCACTACTAAGTCTTCCGTCTCCTCTGAAACCTGAGTTTCGGGCACTTTTGCCTCACCACAGGCAGTAAGATTAAGAACTGTACAAAGCGACAATATTAACACAATAGTATTATTAAGCTTAATTTTTTTCATAATACCAATATACTCCATTCTGTCAAATCTTATCAAAATTCAATAAGCGCGAACAAAATACTGTCCGCGCTTATAATATTGAGGAGAGTTTATTATTTCTTAACCTGACTGTGTTTTCTTGCCATAACCACACTCTGGATTACGAGGAAAATGCAAAGCATTGCAGCTATCGTGATACCTGTCCACCAAGCCTGATCAAGTCCGGCAGATGATACTATATTCTGAATTGTACTTAGTGAGAGTACGCCAAAGAAGGTACCTACAATATTTCCTACACCACCTGTAAGCATTGTTCCACCGATGATTGATGAGGCAATTGCATTCATCTCAGCTCCCTGAGCGTGAGAAGCTGCTCCCGAACCAACATGGAGGAAGTATACATATCCTCCGATCGCGCCAAGGATACTGCAGATTAAGTGAGATAAGAACTTGGTTCTCTTAACATTGATACCAAGCATAAGTGCACTCTGCTTATTGCCGCCCACAGCATAGAAGGCACGTCCAAGCTTAGTATACTTTAGCATGAGGAACATAAGGATAACTACGATAAGTGCAACGATTACACCAATCTCAACATATGCATCTACATATTTACCGAGCTTATTGACAGAACCCATACCGGGAACGATTACTCTTGTTTCCTTAAGTGCTACAAAGTTCTCATTCGCAACATTAAACGGGTTGGTATTAACAATAGTGGTCATGCCTCGCGCGAAGAACATTCCCGCCAGCGTTACGATGAACGGCTGAATGTCAAGATATGCTACCAGGAAGCCCTGAACAATACCGAAGGCCAGTCCTATACATAATGCTATGAGCATTGATACAGCAACGTTTCCACCCTTGAAGTCCAAATATACCGCACAGCACATGCTGACAAGTGCTGTCATACCACCAACGGAAATATCAATTCCGCCTGTAATCATTACCAGTGACAGTCCGCATGAAAGAATAATAAGGGCTGCATTGGCATTTAAGATATTAAAGAATGTCTGAGGCTTTAAGAATCCCTTTCCCTGGAACATTATAGCTCCGGCATACATTAATACAAATACTACGATAGTAATCAACAGAAGAAGGTTGCTATCTGACATATTTTTCAGTTTCTTAGCCATATTATGCTGCCTCCTTTCTGCTCTTCATCTTCTTACTAATCTGTGTCATCTTCTCTCTTACAACAGGTGAGCTGAATACTACAAGAAGTATTACTACAACTGCCTTATAAGCGGGAAGCGCATCTGACTGGACATTGAACTTATACAGTGTTGTTGTAAGAAGCTGTATAACGAAGGCACCCATTACGGAAGCCCACATATTGAACTTACCACCGCTTAGTGCGTTACCTCCCAGTGCAACCGCAAGGATTGCATCCATCTCAATATCCTTGGCAATAACCGAGTAGTTGATTGATGAAAGACGACTTACCTTGATGAGTGCTGCAACAGCAACACAGATACCGAGGATCACAAATGATAACCACTTGATAAAGGTAGGATTTAGTCCGTTCAGTCTTGACGAACTCTCATTAATTCCAACAGCCTGTGTATAAAGTCCTAAGTTTGTAAACTTAAGAACAAGTGCAATAATAATAAGACATGCAGCCGCAATAAAGAATGGTGTGGGAATCGGTATTCCCGGAATAAATCCTCCTATGTATGAGAAGGTCGCATCCGAAACAATCGGCAGCTCATTGTTGTTAATCCAAGCTGCAATTGAACGTCCCGCAGTATAGAGTATCAATGTCGCAACCATGGGCTGAATCTTAAAAAATGCAACCAGACATCCGTTGAAGGCTCCAAAGCACATAGCTACAAGAACACTTACAAGGAAGGCTACGATGATGGGAGCGTTCAGTGTCTCAGGTCTTGTGTTGTTACCGCATAATACCCTAAGAAGCGCACTACCTGCGATAGCAATACCTGCTCCGACCGAAATATCCTGTCCGCCGGAAGCTGCAGTTACCAACGTCATGCCGATCGCAAGGATTGCAAGCTCCGAACCACAGTCAAGCACCGTCATAAGATATCCTGAAAGAACCGGATTACCCGCGCTGTTGTATCCAAGTGTGATCCTGAAGAACGAAGGATCTGCAATCAAATTAAATATCAGTAAGATCAGCATAGCTGCTATAGGAACAAATATCTGATTCCTGAACAGCTTTCCGAAGATATCGGAAATGCTCATTTTCTTTGTATTACTCATTATGCTTCACCTCCGGCAATTGTACTCATTATCTTTGTCTGATTAAGGTCATCACCCGAAAGTTCTCCAACAACCTTACGATCTCTCATTACGACCATTCTTGAGCATGTACGAAGCATCTCATCTGTCTCAGAGGAAATAAAGGTGATACTCATTCCCTCACTTGCAAGTTTAAGCACGAGCTTCTGGATATCAACCTTGGTACCTACGTCGATACCTCTTGTAGGCTCATCAAGGATGAGATAATCCGGATGAGTAAGCAACCATCTTGCAAGAATACACTTCTGCTGATTACCACCCGAGAGTGACTTGATCGGAGTGTCTGCCGAAGCAGTCTTAATTCCGAGAAGCTTGATATATTCATCTGCAAAAGCATATGCCTCAGCCTTGGTGAACGGCTTGAAGAAGCCCTTCATAACCTGAAGCGCAAGGATGATATTGTCCTTAACAGAAAGATCTCCTACAATACCGTCAATCTTTCTGTCCTCAGGCAGGTAACCGATACCGTTCTTCATGGCATCTATCGGCTTCTGGATCTTAATCTCCTTACCGTTCTTGATTACCTTACCCGAGATAACCTTATCAGCACCAAAGATTGCTCTTACACACTCACTTCTTCCCGAACCCAAGAGTCCTGTGAATCCGTTAACCTCTCCTTTGCCGATATGGAAATCAAACGGCTTGATTCCGGAAGTACTTGATAATCCCTTAACCTCAAATACCGGAATATCACCGTCACTTATTACCTTTACCTCCGAATCACCCTTTATATCTGACAGATCGTCAAGCTCCTTGCCCAACATCTTGGATACAAGTTCTACCCTTGGCAGATCCTTGATTTCATATTCACCTTCGAATTTACCATCTCTTAATACGGTAATCCTGTCACAAACCTCATATACCTGGTCAAGGAAGTGAGTAACGAAGATAATTCCAACTCCTCTCTCCTTAAGATCACGCATGAGCTTAAATAGTTTCTGAACCTCCTGATCATCAAGTGATGAAGTAGGCTCATCAAGAATCAGAACCTTACAGTCCATATCAACAGCTCTGGCAATAGCTACCATCTGCTGAACAGCAATGGAACAGGTTCCAAGCTGCTGTGTAGGCTTTGCAGGAATATCAAGACTTTCAAGCATCTTTCCTGCGCCCTCATTCATCTTCTTCCAGTTCTGAAGAATATCATCGCTTCTGCCGATATACATATTCTCGGCAACCGATAAGTTAGGACATAATGTTATTTCCTGATAAACAGTACTGATTCCAACGTGCTGAGCATCCTGTGGTGATTTGATGCTTACAGGTCCCTCATGACCCTCAAGAAGAATTTCACCCTCATCCTTGGTATATACACCGGTTAGAACCTTAATCAATGTGGACTTACCGGCTCCGTTCTCACCCATAAGAGCATGAATCTCGCCTTTGCGGAGTGTGAATTCCACTCCATTTAATGCCTTTACACCCGGAAAGCTCTTATGAATGTTATGCAATTCCAAAACAGCATTATCTTTCATGAGATATCTCCTTTTTCTCTTAAAAATGGCGGCATAAGCTATATTCTTATGCCTATGCCGCCTTAGTTCACATATCTATATTCTATAGTTTTGAATTAGATACCGTATTTTTCAACATCCTCAGCTGTGATTGTTGTAGCATCGAAGCCCTTCTCATCCATGACGATTGTCTTCTCAGCGATAGTTCCGCCTGACTCAAGAGTCTGAATTACATCGTTGATGTATGAAGACTGGAAAGGATTACACTGCTGGTCGAAATTCCAATTCTGATCAAGGAGTTCCTGAAGTGCCCACTTGTTGCAGTCGAAACCGATGATGATTACGTCCTTGCCAACGCCGTGAGAGATGTTAGCCTTATCAAGAGCTGCCACAGCTCCCTTAGCCATATCGTCGTTCTCTGCGTAGATTACGTTGAAAGGTGTTCCTGCATCGATAACTGACTGAACGATCTGCTGTGCTGTCTCAGCATTCCACTCAGCTGTCTGCTGTGTAACGATGTTCCAGTTATCATTCTCTGCTACCTTAGCATCAAGAGCGCCTGAACGTCCCTTCTGAGCTGCTGAACCCATAACACCCTGAATGTGGATGATGTTGTACTCATCAAGACCCTGTGACTCAAGCCACTTAACAGTGTTCTCTCCCTCGAAAGCCATATCAGATACGATTGAAGCCTCATAGAGACTAGGATCTGCATCGATTGTACGGTCAAAGAGGATTACTCTGATGCCTGCATCCTGTGCATCCTTCAATACTGAATCCCAGCCTGATGTATCAGCTGCTGAGAGAAGGAGATAATCAACGCCGTCCTGAATGAACTTCTGAGCTGCTGTAATCTGCTCATCGTTCTTAAGGCTGTATGCAAATGATGCATCGTAACCGTTTTCTTCACAGAAAGTAGCCTTTAAATCCTTATCATTAGCTGTTCTGTAACCAGACTCGTTAGGATCGTTGTTGATGATACCAACCTTAATAAGGTCTCCGCTTGCTGCAGGAGCTTCTGCTGTCTCTTCAGCCGGCTCTTCTGCTGTTGCCTCTTCTGTTGCTGCCTCTTCTGTTGCTGCGGGAGCTTCTGCTGTCTCAGCTGCGCTTGAACCACATGCTGTAAGTCCAAATACCATTGCTGATGCAAGAAGCATTGCTAAAACTTTCTTCTTCATAATTGTTTACCCTTCCTTAACATTTTCTCCTCAAAGGCCTATTCCTTTGATAGTGCTATCATAAAACATTATTTATTGGGATAAAATGAAAATAACTAACAAGTTGTTTTGTTTTTTTCTTTACAAACAACCTGTTAGTTAATATTTCAATTATCGAGGTATGTTTTTTTACGATACCGAGGTTTTGAGCGGAAGTTTAACCGTAACAGCGGTGCCTACACCATATTCACTTTCCACCGTAATTCCATATTCCTTGCCAAAGGTAAGTCTTATTCTCTCGTTAACATTGTACAATCCATACACTTCATTCTCGTCCTGAACCACATT
>SAMEA3663248__coassemble_103_pt1 | contig 33824 bp, 23 predicted proteins | sample SAMEA3663248__metabat2_high_PE_009 | metagenome-assembled genome bin SAMEA3663248 (sample SAMEA3663248) | pig gut metagenome | biome: pig gut; feature: pig-associated habitat; material: faeces | place: China | collected 2013 | reverse complement strand
CCTCGAACCTCCTTGATGATTCTGTTCATTACAGTCTGCAGAACATCATAAGGAATGTTGGCTGACTCGGCTGTCATGAAATCAATAGTTCTGACTGCTCGAAGTACTACAGCATAGTCGTAGGTTCTCTCATCACCCATAACGCCTACGGAGCGCATATTAGAAAGGGCTGCGAAGTACTGATTAGGCATCCATGAAGGTGCCTCACCGTGTTCATTCTCATACTCAGCTGCTGCCCTGTCAACCTCTTCTCGGAAAATGTAGTCAGCATCCTGTACTATGCTAACCTTGGCTGCAGTAACCTCTCCTATTATTCTTATTCCCAGTCCCGGTCCGGGGAAGGGCTGACGGAATACAAGTTCTCTGGGTAATCCAAGCTCAAGTCCTGCCTGTCTTACCTCATCCTTGAAGAGGTTGCGGAGTGGCTCTATTATCTCCTTAAAATCAACATAGTCCGGAAGTCCGCCTACGTTGTGGTGAGACTTAATTACTGCCGACTCACCGCCAAGCCCCGACTCAACAACATCAGGATATATGGTTCCCTGCGCAAGGAAATCAACCGTTCCAATCTTCTTAGCCTCTTCCTCGAAGACCCTAATGAATTCCTCACCAATAATCTTTCTCTTTCTTTCCGGTTCCTCCACGCCCGCAAGCTTCGCATAATACCGATCGCTTGCATTGACTCGGATAAAGTTTAGGTCAAAATCACCTTTAGGTCCGAATATTGCCTCAACCTCATCACCCTCATTCTTACGAAGAAGACCATGGTCAACGAATACACAGGTAAGCTGCTTGCCTATTGCCTTGGACAAAAGTCCTGCTGCGACAGACGAATCAACACCGCCTGAGAGAGCCAGCAATACTTTACCGTTACCAACCTTCTCTCTTATCTCCTTAATGGATGTCTCAACGAAGGAATCCATCCTCCAGTCACCTGCGCATCCACATATATTTCTAACAAAGTTGTACAGCATCTTAGTTCCTTCGATAGTATGCAGTACCTCGGGATGGAACTGAATAGCGTACAGATTGCGAGCCTTATTCTCTGCTGCGGCAACGGGACAGTCTGCGGTATGTGCGACCGATATAAAGCCCTCTGCCATCTTGGAGATATAATCATTGTGGCTCATCCAGCACTGGGTCGCGCTGTTGTTAGCTGCGTGCTCGGGAAGCGAAATATCAGGAGTCGGGATTGCTGTTGATGCCTTACCGACTGACTTGAACAGCTCAGACTTAGTATTGACGAAAACCTCTGTCTTGCCATATTCCCTAACGGGCGCTTTTTCCACAGTGCCTCCAAGAACATGTTGCATAAGCTGTGCGCCGTAACATAATCCGAGAACCGGAATACCCATTTCGAATAGCTCGCGGCTATAGCTTGGAGCACCCTCCTCATATACACTGTTGGGACCACCTGTTAAAATGATTCCCTTGGGATTCATCGCTTTGATTGTGTCTAAATCCGTCCTGTATGAGTATATCTCGCAATATACATTGCACTCACGCACTCGTCTGGCTACAAGCTGATTATACTGTCCGCCAAAATCCAGTACTATTACCTTTTCCTTGTCCATATGTCTCCTTATATGTATGTATTAATCTACGATTCTTCGAACCGTGATGACTGGCTTGTAGTTTACATTGCCGTATTTGATTCCGGTGCTTGGTGTGCTGGCATGCACTATCCTGCCGCCGCCGATATATATGGCTACATGACCCGCATAGCAGACAATGTCACCCGGCTGAGCATCCGAAAGCGACACCTCCCTGCCTGCGCCTCTTTGCGCCGTTGATGTTCTGGGTAGGCTTATTCCAAACTCCTTATATATCGCAAAGGTAAAGCCCGAGCAGTCTGCTCCGTTAGTCAGCGAGGTTCCTCCCGCTACATACGGATTACCCACATATCTGCAGGCAAAGTTGGCTATATCCTTACCCTTGGCACTTCCGCTCGCGCCACTTATTATTGATGAAGAATCAACGTTTGAAGAGTTGCTCTTACCTGCAGATGCCTTGGCTGCTTCCTCCGCTGCCTTCTTGGCTTCCTCTTCCTCAAGTTTCTTGATCTGAGCATTCTGCTGCTTAATCTTGGCCTTGAAGAGGGTCGCAGCCTGCTTAACCTTGGCTATCTCAGCGTCATAATCACTCGCCTCAGCCTTCTTCTCCTCTAACAGTTCATCCAGTCCCGCCTTCTCCTCGTCAAGCTCATGCTTGGATACCTCAAGTTCCTCCTGTTCCATGAGAAGTTTCTCTTTAGTATCCTCCACTAACTGCCTGGCTTCCTGATACTTGATCAGCATCTTACGGTCATATTCATAGAGCTCCTCCACATATTCGGACTTCGATACCAGGTCCGACATGTTCTTGCACTCCAGCAGAAGCTCCAAATAGGAATAATCGCCCTTCTCATACATATACTGGATACGCTTCTTCATAGCCTCGTACTGAGCTTCCTCGTCAGCAATAGCCACCTTGAGGTCTTCTTCGGTCTCCTCAATCTGACCCTCCAGCTCGACTATCTCATCCTCGACCATCGAAATAGAAGCCATAACCTCCATCAGTTCCTCGTCCAGAGTATTGATTTCCTCCTCAATACCCTCTCGCTCCTCCTTGAGATTACTTAGCGTCGAATTCGCCTGTTCCAGCTCCTGCTGAGTCTTGTCTCTCTCGGCCTTAATGTCGCTTATCTTCGTTGCATTAACCGTCATAGGCACGGACAGTATCAGTATAACACTTGTTATTGTAGCGATTATTCTCTTTGTCATCACCAATCAGACATTCCTTTTTGGGGAAAACCGCCCCTTACTTACAGATCGCAGTTTCCTACTGTTCTTGGGAACGGAAGTACGTCACGGATGTTGCTCATTCCTGTGAGGTACATAATGCACCTCTCAAATCCGAGTCCGAAGCCCGCATGCCTTGCCGAACCATATTTTCTCAAGTCTAAATAGAAGCCGTAATCTTCCTTATTAAGACCGCACTCATCCATTCTCTTCTCTAAGAGTTCAAGGCTATCCTCTCTCTGAGAACCTCCGATAATCTCTCCTATTCCCGGAACCAGACAGTCACAGGCGGCAACAGTCTTGCCATCCTCATTAAGCTTCATATAGAAGGCCTTAATCTCCTTAGGATAGTCTGTAACGAATACAGGCTTCTTGAATTCCTTCTCTGTTAGATATCTCTCATGCTCTGTCTGAAGATCGCAGCCCCAATATACCTTGTAATCAAATTCATCATTGTGCTTCTCTAAGATCTTAATGGCATCTGTATAGGTTACGCGGCCAAAGTCTGAGCTTGCCACATGCTCAAGCCTCTCAATAAGACCCTTGTCTACAAAGCTGTTGAAGAAATTCATCTCCTCAGGACAGTTATCAAGCACGTATCTGATTACATACTTAAGCATACTTTCAGCAAGCATCATATCATCCTGAAGGTCTGCGAAGCATATTTCGGGCTCTATCATCCAGAACTCTGCAGCATGTCTTGTTGTGTTGGAATTCTCTGCTCTGAAGGTAGGACCAAAGGTATATACATTCTTGAAGGCAAAGGCAAAGGTCTCAACATTAAGCTGTCCCGATACGGTAAGGTTTGTCGAATGACCATAGAAATCCTTGCTGTAGTCTACCTGTCCGTCCTCTGTAAGCGGAAGATTGTTCATATCGAGAGTTGTTACCTGGAACATCTCTCCTGCACCCTCACAGTCACTACCTGTGATGATGGGTGTGTGTACATATACAAAATCCCTCTCCTGGAAGAATTTATGAATGGCGTATGCAGCAACGCTTCTCACTCTGAACACTGCCTCAAAGGTATTGGTTCTTGGACGAAGGTGAGTAATTGTACGGAGATACTCGAAGCTGTGACGTTTCTTCTGAAGCGGATAATCAGCTGTTGATTCTCCTTCTATCTCAACCACCTTAGCCTGCATCTCAAATGGCTGCTTGGCATTGGGTGTTGCAACAATCGTACCCGTGCAGATTACGGCTGCGCCGACGTTAAGCTTGGTAATAGCCTGGAAGTTCTCCAGATTGTCTGAATAAACAACCTGTAATGACTCAAAGAACGAGCCGTCATTCACCGTAAGAAATCCAAAGGTCTTGGAATCTCTGTTGCTTCTTAGCCATCCGCCGATAGTTACCTCTTTGTCTGCAAATGAGGTCTGCTCGCGGAATAACTGCTTGATGTTTGTCAGTTCCATAATATTTCTCCTCGTTATGTCAGGGATCAGCCCCTTAATTACATCTGTTATTTAACCGGTTTGGCTCCTGCCTTCTCCTGAAGATTCTCAACCATCTTCTTGAAACGGCTCTTCTTAACCGGAGTTGTCTCGATTTTACCATGTAAGCCCTTAAAGCCGGTGATATAGATACCGCTCACTGTAGCCTTGACCTCTTTCTTAACCGGAAGCTGGTCAAATATTGCGGCATCACATACAAGTGACATTACCTGCGGGCCAATCTTAGCCTTAACAATCGGAAGCTTGGAGCCACGCATAAGCTTAGGTGTATTCTCAAGCACAACCGAAGGAAGTCCCGCATCCTTAATCTTCATCTTCTTCTTATCAATCACAAGCATCGAAACGGTCTGCTTAACAGCCTCCATCTGTTCCTTCTGCTCAGCCTGACGCTTCTCCGCTCTCTTACCCAAAAAATATAATCCAATAATAAGAGCAACCAATACTACAAGTATTACTATTGTTACAATCCATCCTGTACTCACGATGTATCCTCCTCTTAATAAATTCCTACATATTATAGCAAGATATAGTCGTTTGAGCAATAAAAAAGGGGACAGAGAAAACTCTCCGTTCCCCATTTTTCTATAATTAATTGGCAATATCCAGATGACTGATCACGCCCGCGCCGCTGCCGTCCTCATACAGGAAAGCACCGCTTCGTCTCAGAGCGCCGTTTACATCGCCCTCCATGCCTCGCATAACGAAATCCGTGTTAACATTACCAAGGTAAATAGCTCCAACATTCTTCTCCTTAAGGTTGAAGAGTGCATCCTCGCCATTTTCATCCTTAACCCATATCTTTAACCTGTCAAAAACGCTGTCGTTCTCATCTATGAAGCCGTTACCGTCTTCGTCATACTGACTTAGATCTGCGAAGCCGTCACCGGACTTGCTCCCGAAAAGCTCGCTTCCGTCGTTAATCCTGCCGTCATTGTTAAGGTCAAGGGCCAAAAAACCGTTACCGCTTGCCAAGGTAGATATCTCGTCCTCTGTTCCGTCACAGTCTAAGTCAAACTTAAACTTCATGTCAGAAAGTCCTGCCACATTACCTTCAAAGTTAAGTACCAGAGGGTCACACATCGCCTGAATACCGATGCCCTCTTCTTTGTAGTACTTTGTAAAGGATGCGCTCATCTCAACATCCAGTCCGAAATCAATGGTTCTTCCATCCTCACACTGCACATAGCCTCCCGTATGAAAGTTCATGGACTGATTCTCTTCATAGTAGGTCTCAAAGCTTCCGCTGAGCACCAGCATGTTGACCGGTCTTGGCTGCAGGTTATATACGTTCATCTCCGGACTGCTCAGACCGTAATTACCTGTCTCCCCGTCCATATACTCCTTGAGCTCGTCTGCTTTCTCCTTACCGAAGAACATCTGCCACAAATGCTGTATGAAGCTGTTCCTTACCCTGTTAACTTCTCTGTCATCCACGTGGGTGATGGGGGATGTGCGTCTCTGCCTTATAGCTGACGCCTCATCGTCCTCCTTGAGGTTCCATGACAGGTTCTTGAACGTATCACCATCATCTGTCATACCCTTCAGCGCATTGCTGTTAATCTTTACTGCGCTGATGTTTAACTTCCTTGTCTCATAAGAACTGTAGGTTCTCTCGGACTCCATTCCTATTGAATAGGAATTGATCTTCAAATAATTACCTCCTTAAATAAAAATAAGTTGCAATATATCTATCGGCAGATTCTTTTGCAACTTAAGTTTAAAGAGGTGTTACCACTATTTCCATGCTGCAGGTGGTTATCCTGCTTCCCTTGGTGGCCATGTAGTATTCTATTGTAATATCTATCCTGTCCTCAGTCTCAATAATCATTATCTCATCGGTATGAATATCCATCTTAAGGACTCCATAGGGCGTAGCATAGTGGTTAAAGGTATCCTCACCCAACTTATACACCATTGAGGAATCTACTGCTCCCCGTTTAGTAACGACTGCGCAATCATCGTGAAGCTTGATCATACTCTTTATGATCTCATCGCTTTCGTCAACCTTCTCCTCATAAATAAGATAAGTGAACTCTCCTCTTACAAAATACTGTCCCAAAACCTTAAGCGATACAGTATCGGTGATATTATCTGGGTCCGTATGTGTACCATTAATGGTGATCAACACTTCCTTTTCCAACGGACTACCTCCCGTATTTACTCCTGCTTCTCTTTTCTAATCGTACGGAGTATTGAATTTTCCTGATTCTTGATATGAACATGAATTGCATTCACTGCAAGTTCAGAATCGCCTTTAAGAATAGCGTCTGTTATCATTCTGTGTTCTGCAATAAGACATGACCACCTGGTCGAATCCTTGATGTATTCAAATCTGTATCTGTACATCTGCTCAGCAAGATTGTTGACAATCTGTGACAATCTCAGATTATTGGCCGCCTTAAGGATAATGTCATGGAATTCAACATCGGCAGATGCGATCTTTCTTAAGTCTGCACTTCCTACTGCATCCTCGAAGTCGTGACATGCCTTTACAAGCATCTCCTTATCCTCGTCAGATATTCTTGCACAGGCTAATGAAGCTGTAAGTTCATCAAGTGCAAGTCTTACCTCCATAACATCCGACATGCTCTTCTCTGTGATATGTGCAACCTGCGCCCCTTTTCTGGGCACCATAATAACAAGGCCGTCTAACTCTAACTGTCTGATAGCCTCTCTGATAGGCGTTCTGGATACACCAAGCTTGTTGGCAAGCTTGATCTCCATAAGTCTTTCACCCGGTTTAAGCTCGCCTGTAAGTATTGCCTGCCTCAGAGTCTTGAACACAACATCCCTAAGCGGCAAAAGAGCATCCATATTGTCAAAACCGAACTCGTTCATTGGCTCACCTTAAGAATACACATTCACTAACAAATACTTATTATCACTATTTTATACCCTTAATACCATATTTGGCAAAGGTTGTAACAAAGCCCTGCTTAAAATCCACCTTTTTCCTGAGTATATCCAGCGCTTTTGTTGCTTTATCTTCGTCATCGAACAAACCGAATACCGTAGGACCGCTTCCACTCATTATTGCATTTATTGCACCATTCTCCTTGAGGATGCTCTTTATCTCAACTATAACCGGATATTCCTTCTCAGTAACCGTAGCAAGCAGGTTATCAAGACAGTCGGCTACTCGAGCTATACTGCCGGACTCAATTGAATTGAGCATGGCATCAACATCTGGATGTATTGTTTCTTCATTAAGTATCAGATTATCGTAGACAAACTTGGTTGACACATTGATATCCGGCTTAACCAGGACAACAAAGCAATCCGGTGCATCCTTTATCCTTGTCAGAACCTCACCGATACCCTCTGAGAGATAAGTTCCTCCCACAATGCAGAAAGGTATATCTGCTCCCAGAGTAACTCCCAGGTCTTTAAGATCACTGACCGAATATCCAAGGCCAAGTATTTCATTAAGTCCAACCAGTGTCGCTGCCGCATCTGTGCTGCCTCCTGCAAGCCCCGCAGCGATGGGGATATTCTTTTCCAGGCATATTGTAACACCTGTATTTTTATCTAGTCCCTTCTCTGTTACAGCCTTATTAATTAGTTTGTCTGCCGCTTTGTATATAAGATTGCTCTTACCGCACTCTATTTCGGGGTTTGAACAGAATAGTTCAATCTTACCACTGTTATTTACCTCAAAATCAAGATAATCACACAGATTTACCGACTGCATAATCATTCTAACATCATGATAGCCATTCTCTCTTACACCTGTTACATCCAAAGAGAGATTAATCTTTGCATTCGCTTTGTACCTCATATTTATCCACTCCGTAGTCAGTCTACTGACCTCCATGCTTATTATTTTCCCGGGGATGAAACCATCCACCGGCAATTAATCCACACAACCGATTATGTCATTAACAGATGGTACATTATGGCTGTCTAAGAATCTGTCAATTCCGTCCACAAGCTCCTCTGTAAGATAAGGATTAACGAAATTCATGGCGCCGGCCGCAACCGCAGTAGCACCTGCCATAAGGAATTCGATCGCGTCCTCACTTGAAGCGATTCCACCCATTCCTATGATAGGAATATTAACTGCCCTCGCACACTGATATACCATTCTCACTGCGATAGGCTTGATTGCCGGACCGGACATGCCGCCGGTTTTATTGGCCAGAGCGAATCTTCTTCTTTCAATATCAATCTTCATTCCGGTTATGGTATTTATCAGGGAAATTGCATCTGCCCCTGCCGCCTCACTTGCCTTAGCCATCTCAGTAATATCAGTTACATTCGGAGATAGTTTCATTATAATCGGCTTCTTAGAATGTTTTTTCAGAACATCTGTTATGTTATATACTGAATCTGCTTTCTGTCCAAAAGCAATTGCTCCCTCCTTAACATTGGGGCATGAAATATTTATCTCCATCATATCAATGTCGGTATCGGACAGTTTCTCAACTACTTCAATATAATCCTCCACGGATTTGCCGCATACATTGGCAATAATTTTCGTATCAAATTGCCTGAGGAAGGGAATATCCCTCTTTATGAACACATCAACGCCGGGATTCTGTAATCCAATAGCATTAAGCATTCCTCCATATACCTCTGTTACCCTCGGAGTCGGATTACCGGGCCACGGAACATTAGCAACACCTTTGGTAACAACAGCACCAAGTCTATTCAGATCTACGAACTCTCCATATTCCATTCCTGAGCCGAATGTACCCGAGGCAGTCATAACAGGATTCTTAAATTCAACTCCTCCGATTGTTATATTAAGATTTGACATTATATATCGACCTCCTTTGCCTCAAATACCGGTCCATCTGTACAAATACGCGCGTTATTTACATGGCTGTGATGGTCCTTATGAGTAGTTTTGCACACACATCCAAGACAGGCTCCAACTCCGCAAGCCATGCGTTCTTCAAGCGAAATGTAGGCATTGATTTCCCTTTCTTCTGCAAGATTTTTGATTGCTTTGAGCATAGGCATGGGTCCACATGCATAAATAATATCGGGATTTAATTTATTGGCATTAATCGCATCGATTACATTACCTTTTGTACCCAGACTGCCATCCTCTGTCGCAACATATACACGTGCGTATTGCTCCAATTCCTCAAGCAGATACGTATCTGAATTTCTATATCCTATAACGGCTGTTATATCTTTTGCAATCGCTTCCTCACTTCCTCCACATCCACTCAATCTCTTGGCTAATTCAAGGATTGGAGGCACTCCTATACCGCCGGCCATAAGTAAAACAGATTTATTTCTGCCCTTTTCAAGGTCATATCCATTGCCTAATATTCCTAATAGGAAGATTCTTCTTCCCTCCTTCATATGTGAAAGCTCTGAAGTACCCTTTCCGACAACCCTGTATACAAGACGAAGAGCTGTTTTCTCTTCATTTACTTCACAGATGCTGATTGGTCGGGGTAATAATGTTGATTCTCTGTTCGGAAAAACCCCGACAAACTGCCCTGGATTGGCATCTGAAGCAAGATCTGTTGTAATCCACATGCTAAAAATATCGTTTGATATTTCTGTATTGCTGATTACGAATCCGGCAACCTTTCTTTTCATAGATTTTTTCTTCCTTTCCGATTGTATTATAGCTTCTGTCTGATTAAGAAATCACATTGCTGTTGATCATGTCATAATAATTCTGTTGATTGAATTTTTTATGAGAATTCGCCGATATTTTAATAATATATGTTATTTTATTTACAGATTTTCGTATACTATTTTTCCATGACAGATTGTCATCACAACATCGCCGGTTATTTTTTGATCTTTTAGAGGCGAATTAAAAGATTTCGACTGTGATTTATTATAAATCCACTCCTTTTTGGGGTCAAAAATCACTAAATCAGCAGTTCTGTCAATTGCAAGTGCTCCTGCATTAATTTCGTATATTTTAGCCGGATTTCTGGAAAACTTGCAAAAAACTTGCAAAATATCGAGCTTTTCTTCCTTTACCAAGGTTTTATAACAAGTGGTTAGCGCTGTTTCCAGTCCGATTATTCCACTGGGAGCATCCGTTATTTTCTTCTCTTTTTCCTCTTTGGAATGCGGTGCATGGTCGGTTGCGATGATATCAAGCGTTCCATCCTTGATTCCGGCGATAATTGCACGTCTGTCTTCCTCTGTTCTGAGTGGCGGATTCATTTTTGCAAGTGTATTATGCAGAATTATATCCTCTTCCGTCATACTCATATGGTGTGGAGTGGCCTCCGCATGGATGTTTTTGCCCCTATTTGACCTTTTTGCCTCTCGGATGAGATCAACTGCTTCCCTGGTACTGATATGCTGGAGGTTAATCCTGGCTCCTGTTTCAAGCGCTATGTCAATATCACGCTTAACCATGGATATTTCTGCCTGTCTGTCGCTTCCGCCTATGCCGAAATACTCGCTCCCTATTCCACGATTGACACCATTATTGCTAATATACTTTGGGTCTTCCTCATGAAAACTCAATACAGCGCCTCTTTTCGCTGCCTCTTCCATGGCCGTTCTTGCAACATCCTCGTCAAGTATAGGAATTCCATCGTCTGTGAAGCCTGCAGCGCCCGCCTTAAGAAGAGCATCCATGTCTACTATTTCTTTGCCCTGTAATCCACGTGTAATGCTTGCACAGGTATAGATATTAATATCTGTCTCTCTCCCCTTATTTATCACATAATTAAGCGTATCTATGTTATCTACGCTAGGCTTGGTATTAGCCATTAAGACAACAGAGGTTACACCGCCTCTGGCAGCTGCTTTGGCTCCTGTGTATATATCCTCTTTATAAGTAAAGCCAGGATCGCGAAAGTGCACATGCACATCCACAAGTCCTGGTCCTACTATTAATCCTTCGCAATCTACAATGCGCACTTCGTTTGCATTATCAATTGCCTCTATATCTATATTTCCGATATTAGTTATTACTCCATCCTCAATAAGGACATCGGCAATACGTGTAGTCTCCGACTCCGGGTCAACCACCAAACCGCCCTTAAGTAATATCATATGATTTCTTCCTTCCTACTGTTATACAGGTTGATAATAGTGTCTCTGGTCTGCTCCGGCAGTTTCTTCATCTCCTCTTTGGTAAGTGTTTCAGTCTTGATCGGCTCTCCGATTACTATTCCCACCTTAGCCTTCTTTACTCTTGGCTTGGTATTCTCAAATATTGCAGCAGAATTAATAATGGCAAACGGAACAATATCGCATTTACTCTTCTCCGCTATCTTAAAGCTTCCGCCTTTAAACGGTAGAAATTCTCCCTCTACCTTGCATCTGGTTCCTTCAGGGAAAATGATTATGCTTAAACCTCTCTTTACTCTCTCCACAGCCTCCAATACCATCTTTAGGCCTTCTTTAATATTGGTTCTGTCAAGGAATATACAGCCTATGCTGTACATCCAGGTTCTGAAGATCGGAACCTTCTTTATCTCTTTCTTGGATATAAGTCCGGCAGGACACAGCACAGTAACATAGATTATTAATATATCGAATATACTTCTGTGATTGCCTACATAGAGGGCTGCTCCTTCGGTCGGAAGGTTCTCCTTTCCATATACCGTGAGATCGGTTCCGCAGATAAAGAGCAGCATCCTAAAAGCCCACTGTACAGCCTTCTGGCTGAGTCTGTACTTCTTTTCTTCGTTCTTAAGTCCGATCAACCACAATACAAACAGATATGGAATAGTCAGGATCAGAAATAATATTACACCTATAAGAGCAATTAACAGTCTAATCATTTATCCTCCTAGTAGCTTGAGCCAAGCGAGAACAGTAGCTTGGACAACAGTATAGCATTACTTGCGGTACTATCCTCCGCCTTCTCGAGACGAGTCTTCAAATAATTCTTATTTTCGGCATTAATTCCTGTTAAATAATGCAGATAATTACGTTGCACACTGCCATATTCCCTACCTCTGAGTATATAGCCTACAAGACTCAGCTGCATCATATTATCAAGCATTCCTTCTTCTCCTATTGTATCAGCATCGGGCTGTACATAGAAGGTCTCTTTGGTACAAGAATCAGAAATATTTTTTACATTTTCCCTAAGTCCGTCAAGCATTTTCTCACATCGGTCGTAATCTGGTCTGTTGGTACTTGACAGATATGCCACCTTGGCTATGAGGAAATAATCATACTCAGACTTGGTCTCCGTACCATTATCCAGTGCAACCGTAATATCCTCTATAGTCTTGACAGCTTCATAGTATCCCTGTGCCCTATGAAGCTCACAGGCTGCGAAATACAGGCAGTCGTCATAGGGTTTTTCCTCTGATACGATTACCGAATCATACATTTTAGCAGAAGCATAGAGGGCCGTTTCGGCCAGTTCGGGCGTTTTGTCCATATAATCCGTAGCGAACTGGGCAAGTAGACCTGACAATGATGCGGACAGATTGACATCCATATCCTGCGAAAGGGTGCCGTTGCTAATATATTTATTCATAAGGGCTTCCACCTTACCGCTTATGAAGCCATCATCAAGGTAGCTGGAAGGATATATCTCGTTGGTTAACATAATACCGGAAAGTGTTCTGATAAGCTCCATGTCATCGGTATATGAGAAATCCTTAAGCTCTGAATATACCTGGGCATACAAGTCCCTATATATAGTCTCACCAATGGTGAAATCCTTAGAGTAGCCTATATCATCAATCGCAATCCTATACACTCCGGATCTTGTCAGCTCTGTACAATCGCCCATATAAAGGGTGTTGAAGTCCGTCTCCTCTTTGCTTAGGGACGACAGTGTACCGCTGTATACTATGGTTTTATTTATCACATTCTCTATGGTGTATGAATACCCATCCAGATTCTCGATTCCCGCACGGACTAGGAACAGCTTCTTATCGGAGGTGCAATATCCTACCTCGTCAACGAAGATCTTATCCGTGACCTCCATAACCTCAGGTGTCGGCGACGGTGTCGCTAATGGCACCTCCGCCTGCTCCGGTGCCCTGCGGATATCATCAAGTTCCAGACTACAGCCCATAAGACATATTGATAAAACGGTTATTATAATAAGCTGCAGCTTCTTCAAGACAATAATTTCTCCTACAAATCTGTTATATACAAGAATCAACCCAACAATATGGAACTCCATACCGTTGGGTCAATAGAAGTCTATACTCTGTTGTAATTAATCAAACAACCCTTAAGTATTATCTCTCTCTCCTCGTCCGTAAGGTCTCCGACGCTGAGTTCAAATTCTTTCAATTTGCCTGCAGAAATAACATAGGCTTTTATCACCGGCGTCTTGTCTGCAATGGCATCCCTGATTCCCGGAATAAAGATATAATCCAGATTCTTAAACGGAAGCTCGCCTTCCTTGATGATAAACGGAAGCATTCCCCAGTTAATCAGATTACTTCTGTATCTCTTGGTTGCGTATTCATTGGCAATATTTGCCCATCCGCCAAGCACCTTCTGACATGACGCAGCCTGCTCTCTCGCAGAACCGTCACCCGGCTTTACTGCGAATATTGTTGAACCGAAGCCGATCGACTTCTCGCACAATGGATATACATTCTTAACTGCATCCATGGCATTTCTAAGTCCTGGTCTGTCAGCGTAGACATCCTTACCTGCATTAAGATCTTCCTCAACAGCTCTCATATCCTTAGCTCTGCCAACATATTCAGGATCCTTACGTGATAGTGTAAATTCCGCAAGACCAAGAGGATTAGACCTGAAGCTGCTGGTTTCACCCGAAGGTATCAGCTCATCTGTTGTGGTTACCGGATCATGGATCTCAGATACCACGCGGAGCATAAGATTATCGGGAAGCGCATTCATCTTAGGCCAGTCCTTAATGTTGGGGCCGAACCTAATTTCTACGCTTGGATCTGCCACACCCTTGGAATCAAATACTCTGTTCTTATATATATTCTCATCGAAATGATATGCATAAACAGCAATATCCGCATCGCTCTCGGTTGCAGCCGTAAGGTATCCCTTATTGGCAGCTGTTGCAGCGATAGATCTTGCATCCATAAGTGCAACGGATGCGATCTGGCCGTTCTGAATCTTAGAACCCTCTCTGTTAGGGAAGTTTCTGGTACTGTGTCTGATTGAGAACGCATTGTTGGCCGGTGTATCGCCCGCACCGAAGCAGGGACCGCAGAATGCCGTCTTAAGAACCGCACCGGTCTCAAGCAGCGTAGCTGCACAGCCATTCTTCATAAGCTCCATATAGATAGGAGTTGAAGCCGGATATACATTCAGAGTGAACTCATCAGCTCCAATATAATGACCCTTAAGAATATCAGCCGCAGCACATATATTCTCAAAGCCGCCTCCTGCACATCCAGCAATGACTCCCTGATCAACATAGAGTCTGCCGTCTCTGATCTTATCCTGAAGCGAATACTGAACCTCTGAACCAAAGCTTACCTTGGCACGCTCCTCAACCTCATGAAGTACGTCCGCAAGATTAGCTTTCACATCCTCAATGGCATAAGCATTGCTCGGATGGAACGGCATCGCAATCATCGGCTTAATTTCTGATAAATCAATATTGATAAGGCCATCGTAGTAAGCAACCTTACCGGGCTCAAGCGGCGCATAATCTCCGCTTCTGCCATGAATGTCATAGAACTTCTTAATCTCATCATCGGTCTGCCAGATGCTTGATAGACAGGTTGTCTCAGTAGTCATGACATCCACACCGATCCTAAAGTCGGCTGAGAGCTTCTCAACTCCGGGTCCAACAAATTCGAGAACCTTGTTCTTAACATATCCATTGGCAAAAACCGCTCCGATTAAGGCTATTGCCACGTCCTGAGGACCGACACCTCTCTTGGGCTCACCGCTAAGGTATACAGCCACAACACCGGGTCTGTCAATGTCATAGGTTTGGTTAAGCAGCTGCTTTACAAGCTCGGGGCCACCTTCGCCCATAGCCATGGTACCGAGGGCACCATATCTGGTGTGCGAATCTGAACCCAGAATCATCTTGCCACTGCAGGCAAGGATCTCTCTTGCAAACTGATGAATAACGGCCTGATGAGGCGGAACATATACACCGCCGTACTTCTTAGCACAGGTCAGACCATACATATGGTCATCCTCGTTGATGGTTCCACCTACTGCACAGAGTGAATTGTGGCAGTTGGTAAGTACATAGGGCACCGGAAATTTCTCAAGTCCGGATGCTCTTGCGGTCTGAATGATTCCCACGAATGTAATATCATGAGAAGTAAGCTTATCAAACTTAATCTTAAGCTTGTCCATGTTACCGCTTGTATTGTGAGACTCAAGAATACCATATGCAATGGTATTCTTAAGTGCCTCATTTTTGTCTGTTGTAATTCCTGTTTTGCTCTTGATTGCAGCGACTGCATCCTGCGAATCATCGATAATCTCAAGTCCGTTAAGCAGGTATGCGCCGCCTTTAGACAATGTAATCATAATCTCTCCTTTCGAAGGGGAACGTCCAACTATTTCCTGTTAGGAAGAACCACCTTATCAAGATGCCATATATCATCAACATATTCCTGAATAGTTCTGTCAGAAGTGAACTTGCCTGAGCATGCAACATTGAGGATTGCGGCTCTTGCCCATCTCTCCTCATCTCTGTAGAACTCTTCTATACGCTTCTGTGCTTCTGCATATGACCTGAAGTCCTTAAGGATGAAATATCTGTCTGCCTTATCGGTTGACATGGTATTTAACAGTGAATTATACAATGTACGGAATCTCTCCGGATCATCGGGAGAATAGAATCCGTTCACTAGCTGCATAAGCACCTTACGAATCTCCTCATCACTGTTGAAGATATCCATAGGATTGTATCCACCGTGCTGCTCGTAGTTAATAACCTCGTCTGATGACAGTCCGAAGATGACAGCATTCTCTTCACCTACCTCTTCCACTATCTCAACATTGGCACCATCCATGGTTCCTAAGGTTATTGCACCATTTAACATGAACTTCATATTACCGGTACCGCTTGCTTCCTTGCTGGCTGTTGAGATCTGCTCGGATACATCACTTGCTGCGAAGATAATCTCCGCATTGCTTACCCTGTAATTCTCTATAAATACAACCTTAATCTTACCGTTAATTGATGCATCGTTATTGACTACATCAGCAACAGAATTGATAAGCTTGATCGTGAGCTTGGCATTCCTATACCCTGCAGCTGCCTTCGCACCGAAAATGAAGGTTCTGGGATAGAAATCCATCTCGGGATGCTCCTTGATCTGATTGTACAGATACATTACATGAAGGATATTGAGAAGCTGTCTCTTATACTCATGCAATCTCTTAACCTGTACATCGAAGATGGAGTTAGGGTCTACGTCAATACCGTTGTTCTCCTTGATATACTTGGCCAGACGTACCTTGTTCTGGTACTTGATAGCCATAAAGCGTTCTCTGTCCTTCTTGTTGTCCGCAGCGCTCCTAATCTTACTGATCTGCGCAAGATCTGTAATCCAACCCTCTCCTATCTTGTCTGTTACCCAGTCTGCAAGCAGTGGATTGGCATGAAGAAGGAATCTTCTCTGAGTAATACCGTTGGTCTTGTTGTTGAACTTCTCAGGGAAGATCTCATAGAAGTCCTTAAGCTCCTGATTCTTCAGAATCTCTGTGTGAAGTCTTGCAACACCGTTAACCGAATAGCCTGCAACAATGGCAAGATGAGCCATCTTTACCTGACCATCGTACACAATTGCCATCTTACGGATCTTCTCATCTGTTATTCCCGTCTCTCTCGGATACTTCATCTCGATAAGTCCGATGAAGCGACGGTTGATCTCTTCAACAATCTGATATATACGTGGAAGGAGACGTGAGAACAGTTCAATAGGCCACTTCTCAAGCGCTTCCGACATAATTGTATGATTGGTGTAAGCACAGGTCCTGGTTGTAATATCCCAAGCTTCATCCCAGCTTAAACGATACTCATCAATGAGTATTCTCATAAGCTCGGCAATAGCCACTGTAGGATGTGTATCATTCAACTGGAAGGTGACCTTATCCGGGAGTTTATGAATATCATCATGATTTCTCATGAATTTGGCTACCGCTTCCTGAACCGAAGCTGAAATAAAGAAGTACTGCTGCTTCAGTCTGAGTTCTTTGCCCGCGTAGTGATTGTCATTGGGATAGAGTACCTCGACGATATTTCTTGCCAGGTTCTCCTGCTCAACAGCCTTCTGATAATCACCCTTGTCAAATGAGTCTAACTGGAAGCACTCCACAGGCTCCGCATCCCAGATTCTTAATGTATTAACAATTCCGTTACCATATCCGACAATCGGAACGTCGAAGGGAACAGCCTTAACAGACTGATAGCCTTCCTGTGTGAATACATTGTTGCCGTATTCATCCTGGCGAACCACTACGTGACCGCCAAACTTGATTTCCTTGGTATACTCGGGACGGCGAAGTTCGAACGGGTTGCCGTGCTCAAGCCAGTTATCCGGTACCTCTACCTGATAACCGTCCTTGATCTTCTGTTTGAACATACCGTAGCGGTATCTGATACCGCAACCATAAGCACCGTATCCAAGGGTAGCAAGTGAATCGAGGAAGCAGGCAGCCAATCTTCCGAGACCACCGTTACCAAGAGCTGCATCCGGCTCTTCATCCTCAACCACATTAATATCAAATCCCATCTCATCAAGAGCCTCTGCTACCTGATTGTAAGCTCTTAAGTTGATCAGGTTATTGCCAAGGGCTCGTCCCATGAGGAACTCCATTGACATGTAATACACCATCTTGGGATCCTGCTTCTCATATTCCTTCTGGGTCTGCATCCAGTTATCAACAATGATATCCTTGATTGCATAGGAAACGGCCTGGAAAACCTCCTGTCTGCTTGCTTCCTCAATTTCTTTGCGGAAAAGGCTCTTTACGTTGTAATTAACCAACTCCTTGAATTTCTTCTTGTCAAAGGCCAATTCCTTTGATGTCTTATTCGGCATAACACTTTCCTTCCCGAGAAGTATGCTGTCTAGTTACACTTCTCTATCGTAATAGTTACGTTCTGTCCATTGACATTCCATTCCTTGACAAACGAATATGTATCGGTAAAGCTGAACAAATCCGCCAGTACCTTGGTGGCAATAGTTTCCTCATTGTCCTTCACAACCTTAGCTAAGAGCTCATTGCCTAAGATTGATACCCTGATATGGTCCATAACCTCGAAGCCTGAGTCCTTACGCATAGTCTGAAGCTTACTGATAATCTCGTTAACATTTCCCTCCTCAATAAGTTCGGGTGTTAGAGTGGTGTCCATAACGACAGTTGTGTTGTTGTCTGCCTCGGTGACATATCCTTCCTTCTGTACCATTGTGATCAGGAGGTCCTCTTCGGTTAGTCTGATTTCCTCTCCGTCATTAAGTACAATAGCACCGTTGGCCTTGAGTTCATCCATTGCTTCGTTGCCGTCCAGAGAAGCAAGGCTCTTCTGAATAAAGCCTAAGTGCTTGCCGTACTTAGGACCTACGGTCTTAAGCTGTGGCTTAAATGTATATGTTGTAAACTCTCTGACATCCTCGGTAAACACTACCTGCTTAACATTAAGCTCGTCAGCAATAATGTCAACATAGAAGTCAGATAAAGCCTCACCTGCTTTGATAATCATGCGACCGATGGGCTGACGGTTCTTGATATTGGAGGTGTTACGGCATGCTCTACCCATAACAACAATATTCATAACCTCATCCATCTTTTTCTCGAGTTCGCCATCAATCTGCTCCTCGGCAACTGTCGGGAAATCGCACAGATGTACAGAAACCGGAGCAGCCTCATCAACGCTGCATACAAGATTTCTGTATATCTCATCAGCCATAAAAGGAATCATGGGAGCTGCAGCCTTAGCTACGGTCACAAGGGCTGTATACAGTGTCATGTAAGCATTAATCTTATCCTGCTCCATTCCCTTAGCCCAGAATCTCTCACGTCCTCTTCTGACATACCAGTTACTCATCTCATCAACGAATTCCTGAAGAGCTCTTGCAGCCTCAGGAATCCTGTAGTTCCAGAGATTGTCATCAACAGCCTTCACCATGCTGTTCATCTTAGACAGTAACCATTTATCCATTACAGTCAACTTGTCATAATCAAGACTGTACTTTGTAGCATCGAAATCATCAATGTTGGCATAGAGCACAAAGAATGCATAGGTATTCCAAAGTGTACCCATGAACTTACGCTGTCCCTCTACAACCGCATCACCATGGAATCTGTTGGGAAGCCATGGAGCCGAATTGATATAGAAATACCATCTGATGGCATCTGCGCCATACTTATTCAGTGCATCGAAAGGATCTACAGCATTGCCTTTACTCTTGCTCATCTTCTGTCCGTCCTTATCCTGGACATGGCCAAGAACGATTACGTTCTCGTATGGAGCTTTGTTAAACAGAAGTGTAGACTCTGCCATAAGTGAGTGGAACCAGCCTCTGGTCTGGTCAACCGCCTCAGAGATGAACTGAGCCGGGAACTGACTCTCGAAGAGTTCCTTGTTCTCAAAGGGATAATGATGCTGTGCGAAAGGCATTGCGCCCGAATCAAACCAGCAGTCAATAACCTCCGGCACTCTCTTCATTGTACCGCCACACTCGGGGCACTTGATTGTGATCTCATCAATATATGGTCTGTGAAGCTCTACAGTCAGAGCAGTATCATTATCGCTTAAGTTCTTAAGCTCCTCTCTTGAGCCGACACACTCCCTGTGACCGCACTCGCACTCCCAAATATTAAGAGGTGTTCCCCAGTATCTGTTACGTGAAATAGCCCAATCCTGGATATTCTCAAGCCAATTGCCGAATCTTCCCTTACCGATGGATTCAGGTATCCAGTTAACTGTATTGTTATTGCGGATAAGGTCATCCCTTACTGCAGTTTCCTTGATATACCAGCTCTCTCTTGCATAGTAGATAAGAGGAGTGTCACATCTCCAGCAGTGAGGATATTCATGCTCGAACTTCGGCGCATCAAAAAGCTGACCCCTCGAATCAAGGTCAACCAGTACCTTGGGGTCCGCATCCTTTACAAAGAGTCCCGCAAAAGGAGTCTCCTTGGTCATCTCTCCCTTGCCGTCAACAAACTGTACAAAAGGAAGGTCATAATTACGTCCGACATTGGCATCGTCCTCACCGAATGCAGGTGCAATATGTACAATACCGGTACCGTCTGTCATGGTAACGTATGAATCACAGGTAATGAAGAAGCCCTTCTTATTCTGCTTATCAGCAACCTCCTTAGCACATGTAAAAAGCGCTTCGTACTCACGGTACTCAAGCTCTTTACCCTTATATGTCTCAAGAACCTCATACGCTGCCGCGTCGTCTGTAGCAAGCTTGCCAAGAACCTTATCAAGCAGTGCCTCAGCCATATAATATGTATATCCGTCTGCTGCCTTAACCTTGCAGTAGGTCTCATCCGGATTAACACAGAGAGCCACGTTGGAAGGAAGGGTCCAGGGTGTGGTTGTCCATGCAAGGAAGTATGCATCCTCACCTGATGCCTTGAAGCGAACTACTGCCGAACGCTCCTTAACAGTCTTATAACCCTGTGAAACCTCCGCACTCGAAAGAGGAGTACCGCATCTTGGACAGTAGGGTACAATCTTAAAGCCCTTGTAGAGCAGGCCCTTCTTCCAGATTTCCTTAAGCGCCCACCACTCGGACTCAATATAATCATCATGATATGTTACATACGGATCATCCATGTCAGCCCAGAAGCCTACAGTACCTGAGAAATCCTCCCACATCCCCTTATACTTCCAGACACTCTCCTTACACTTGTCAATGAAGGGCTCCATGCCGTATTCTTCAATCTGTTCCTTGCCGTTAAGTCCAAGGAGCTTCTCAACCTCAAGCTCAACAGGAAGACCATGTGTATCCCATCCGGCCTTTCTCGGAACCATATATCCCTTCATGGTACGGTATCTGGGAATCATATCCTTAATTACACGTGTAAGAACATGTCCAATATGAGGTTTACCGTTAGCAGTCGGAGGTCCGTCATAGAAGGTGTAGGTAGGGCAGTCCTTACGCTGCTCCATACTCTTTCTAAAGATATCATTCTCGTTCCAGAATTCGAGCACCTTGTGCTCTCTTTCCACGAAATTCAGATTGGTGTCAACCGGATTGTACATCTCTTCTTCCTCTCAAAAATATAATAAATATTTAATTATTGCGTTTTCAAGGGCATATCGCCCCACAATCTATAATATTTTAGCACAACAGCGCCTAAATTGAAATAATATATTGCATAGCTTCTGAGAGCACTCTGCCTATCGAATCATGGATAACAAGGTCTGCATTTCTGTCTTCCGAGGTCACGCTCTTGTTAATTAGCACCAGGTTATCTCCCCTGAAATACTGCACAAGGCCTGCTGCCGGATATACCACCAGTGATGTTCCTCCAATAATCAGGGTATCAGCAGCCGCTATTGCCCTGACAGATGCATTGATGATATCCTGGTCCAGTCCTTCTTCATACAGCACCACATCGGGCTTAACCCTGCCACCGCACTCATCGCAGATTGGAATGCCCTCAGAGTCAAGGATGTACTTCTCATCAAAGAATTTGTGGCATTTCTCGCAATAGTTCCTGAGCACGGAGCCGTGAAGCTCATATACCGTTTGGGAGCCGGCAGCCTGATGCAGTCCGTCGATATTCTGGGTGACCACTGCCTTAAGTTTACCCATCTGTTCAAGCCGAGCAAGCGCCTTATGGGCATCATTGGGCTTAGCATCGGGGTAGAGTAGCTTTGACTTATAGAATTCAAAGAATTCCTCAGGGTACTTCATATAGAAGGTGTGTGACACCAGCTGTTCAGGGGTACACTTAATCTTTAGTTTCTCATTCCACAGTCCGTCTGCACTTCTGAAATCCGGAATTCCCGATTCAGTACTGACTCCGGCACCTCCGAAGAACACAATATTCTCGCTTTTCTTTAGTATTTCAGCAAGTTCCCTAATCTCATCCATTCTTTCTTTCATATAATATGCTCCTCTGCTTATAGCATTACTCAGGAATGTAGAGCCACTTCGTCATATCCTCAATAAGGTTGATTAGCTTATTTATCAGCGTATCCTCATCCTTACCCACTATACCGCTTACCGGGTATCGAAGCAGGAAGTATGGCGTTCCCTTAGTCACAAAGTTAAGGTCCTTGCCCTGACTGATCATAAGGTCAGGAATATGAAGCGCATCAATATGAGCATCCTTCTTCATATTGATTCTGATTATGCCGTTATCGCCCTTAATATCCGTTATATAGAGCTTGTGAGCCTCCACCCTGAGAAGTGATATCTTAAGCAGGTTCTCTACACACTTCGGAATCTGTCCGAACCTGTCCTTAAGCTCATCTGTCATATCCATTGCCTCGTCCCTGCTCTCTATCGATGCAATCCTCTTGTATATATCCAGCTTCTGAACCTCGTTTACGATGTACTCTGCCGGAATATAGGCATCCACATTGATATCTATCTGTGTGGTAAAATCGCTAACGTCAGGTTTGTTGCCCTTGAGCTTCATTACGGCTTCATTTAACATCTTGCAGTAGAGGTCGTAGCCTACCGCCTCCATATGTCCGCTCTGCTTTCTTCCAAGCAGATTGCCGGCACCTCTTATCTCCAGATCTCTCATGGCTATCTTGAAGCCGCTGCCAAGGTCTGTGAACTCCTTAATTGCATTGAGTCTCTTCTCCGCAACCTCTTTAAGCATATAATCACGCCTGTACATTAAGAAGGCATAGGCCACCCTTCCGGACCTTCCTACTCTACCCCTCAGCTGGTATAGCTGCGAGAGTCCGAACTTGTCCGAATCATGAATAATGATTGTGTTTACATTGGAAATATCCAGACCCGTCTCGATAATTGTAGTGCTTACAAGCACATCAATCTCGCCATTCATAAAGTCCATCATCAGGCTCTCAAGCTCATTCTCATTCATCTGACCGTGAGCATAGGCTACATTGGCTTCCGGCACAAGCTTGGCAATATTGGCCGCAATATCAGCTATATTGTTGACTCTGTTATAGACATAATATACCTGTCCGTTCCGGGATATCTCCCTTACAATGGCTTCCCTTACCATCTCTTCGTTGTATTCGCACACGAAGGTCTGTATGGGCAGTCTTTCTCCCGGCGGTTCCTCAAGCAGGCTCATATCCCTGATTCCCGCTAAGGACATGTGCAGGGTTCTCGGAATCGGCGTTGCCGACAATGTCAGTACATCCACATCCTCCTTGAGCTGCTTAATCTTCTCCTTATGAGTCACACCGAATCTCTGCTCCTCGTCAACCACAAGCAGACCCAGGTCCTTGAATTCCACATCCTTAGACAACAGCCTGTGAGTGCCGATAACTATATCCACCATTCCCTTCTTCATATCCTGAATGGTCTGTCTATTCTCGGCCGCCGTCCTGAATCTCGACAGCATTCCGACCTTTATCGGGAAGTCCTTCATCCTATGTGTGAAAGTATCGTAATGCTGCCTCGCAAGTATGGTTGTGGGTACCAGCACAGCCACCTGCTTACCGTCCGTCACAGCCTTAAAGGCAGCTCTTAGCGCTATTTCGGTCTTGCCGTAGCCTACATCGCCGCAGATCAATCTATCCATGATCCTGCCGCTTTCCATATCAGCCTTGGTATCCGCTATGGCACTTAACTGATCCTCGGTCTCTTCATAAGGGAAGAGCTCCTCAAACTCCTTCTGCCATACAGTATCCTTAGAGAACGCAAAGCCCTCCTTGCTCTGTCTCCTGGCATACAGCTCCACCAGGTCCTTCGCTACCACATCAACAGCTTCCTTAACCTTAGTCTTGGTGTTGGTCCATTCCTTAGTACCAAGCTTATTAAGCTTGGGCTTTTTGGCCGCATCCTGGCTTGCATACTTCTGAATCACATCAAAGCCTGTGGCAAGTACATAGAGAATACCGCCGTCCCCGTATTCTATCTTCATGTAGTCCTTGGTGACCTTGTTGGCCTCCACCTTCTCAATACCGCGATAGATACCGAGCCCGTGATTCTCATGAACTACATAGTCGCCCACCTTGAGCTCACCAAAGTCCTTAATCTTCTGTCCCGAGTACTTCTTAACCCTCGGTTTCTTCTTATTCCTGTCGCCTAAATAATCGCTTTCGGAAATAACCGCAAACTTAAGAAGCGGATACTCGAATCCCTTGCTTAGGGCTCCGTACTTAAGCACGCACTCTCCGGGCAGGACCTCCCTAAGCGGATCATCGCTGTATACAGCACTGATCTCATAATCCCTTAGCTCCTCAGCCATTCTCTTGGCCCTGGTCCTGGACATGGACAGGATCATCACTCTGTATTTGAGCTTCTTGTAATTCTTAAGATCCTTAATCATAAGGTCAATATGACCCTTATATCCGGGCATGGTTTTAGCTGTTATGTTAACCTTGAGATCGCATTTAACCAGAGTCTTTTTCTCCTCGAGGGTCGCTACCTCAATCATGGGCAGTTTGCCTGCTTTCGCAAGCACCTCCTCCATACCTGTCAGAAGTTCGGCCTGCGCCGGCAGAATATATCCCTTCTCAAGCCTGCTTGACATACTGTCTGCAAACTCCAGACTTACCGCATTGACATGCTCCCTGACCCTCAGCGGCTCATCAATAATAAGCACCGAATCGTCATTTCTCATATAATCGCACAGGTTGCAGGTCTCGTCGTAGAAGAACTTAATATAGCCCTCCAGATTGGTCTTAATGCCAAGCTCTGTCAGATCCTCAATAAGAGTACGGACCGTCACGTCAAGCCTATGAGCCTCCTCTGTCCTGAAGGCCGATCTTAGACTCTCCATCTGTCCGGCCGCCTCCTTCTTAATCCTCTCAAGGCCTTTGTTTATATCGGCCTTAGACAGTACCATTTCCGAAGCCGGAAAAACGCGGATGGCTGACAGATTCTCCAGTGATCTTTGGCTCTCGATATCGAAACTCCTGATCGATTCGATATCCTCTCCCCAAAGCTCTATTCGATACGGATTCTCTTCTGTCATATCAAAGACGTCAATTATTCCGCCTCTTATAGAGAATTCTCCGGGCTTTTCAACCTGGTAATTTCTCTCATAGCCCATGGCTGTAAGCTTAGCTGCGATAGCCTTCTCTTCAATAATGCTGTCCTTACCTATATCAAGAATATTGTTTTCAAATACCGATTTGGGCGGCATAGGCGTCATAAGGGCATCAAAGGTCGTAACAAGTGTAACAGGCTGACCTGAGAGCAGTCTCCTCAGTGCTCTGATCCTGTCTAAAGTCAGCTTATTGCCGTGAATGTCCGCCTGATAGAAGATCAAGTCCTTAGCCGGGAATATGAACACGTTGCGCGACAGTGCCTTAAGGTCATCTGCTATCTCCTTGGCGCGAAGGTCTGAATATGTGGCAATTACGCGCACGGGTACATCATATGTCAAACCCTGAATCAGATGAACCTTCTCAGAATCAACAGCTCCCGTTACATGAATTCTTCCCTTATTCTTTAATATATCCCGGGCAGCCCCGTATTCTGCCCATTCTGTTAGGGGTGCTAATAATGCGTTCATCAGTTAAATCGATTCATTGCGGTGTCAACGCCGTCACTTAGGATACACTCTAAGGCCTTGACTACTCTTCCTCTTGTTTCTTCTATTACTTTGCCATCCTCGTTATTGAAGTGACCCAGAACATGATTAATCAGGTCACCGCCTTCAGGCTTACCACCCACGCCCACCCTGATTCGTGCGAAGTTCTGTGTGTTCAGATGAGCTATTATGCTCTTAATTCCGTTATGTCCGCCCGCAGAACCCTTAGGTCTTACTCTGATACGGCCCACGTCAAGATCGATGTCATCATAGATTATGATTACATCTTTCTCATAATCAAGTTTATAATAATCCGCTATCTCTCTAATAGCCTCACCGCTGTTGTTCATATAGGTCAGGGGCTTAACTAACAGCACCTTATTGCCGTTAATATATCCCTTTCCGATTAATGCCTTGTGCTTATTCTCACATATTCTGATTTCATGTTCTTTGGCTATGGTATCCACACACATGAAACCAATGTTGTGTCTGGTATTTTCATATTCCCTTGTAGGGTTACCAAGTCCTGCTATAAGATACATATCAAGTCCTCTGTCTTCTTAATTTTCGCGTTTTTCCCCAAACATAATAATATAAGAAAACAGGCAAAAAATCCATAAATATACTCACATAAAAGACAGCAAAAAAAGCGGAGACCGCTTAATCGGTCTCCACCAAATCCCTCTCATATACGGGCCAGTATTTTACATCTGATATCTCTCTCCATCCTCGAAGACAATCTCGATTCCGTTCTCACCCTTGTGGTAAGAGTTGGCCTTTATAGTGCCATGGCTCTCGACAATACAGTTCTCGATGTAGGTATTGTCGGCAATGTACACATCATTGAGAATAATGGAATTCTTGATCGTACAGTTGGTGCCAATGAAGGTCTTGCGGAAGATGATAGAATTCTCAACAGTACCGTTAATGATAGAACCGCTGCTTACCAGACTGTTGGATACATGTGCGCCGACATTGAACTTAGCCGGCGGCAGGTCATCAACCTTAGAGTAGATGTCAGGATATTGCCTAAAGAAGTAATTACGTACCTCGGGCTTAAGGAAATCCATGTTGGCATTGAAGTAATCCTCAACTGTCGCTATGTTCTTCCAGTAATCCTTAATCTTGTATCCGAAGATTCTCTTCTGATCCTTGTAACGGATCAATACATCTCTTACGAAGTCGTATCTGTCTTCTTCTGCACATCTCTCAATCATCTCGATAAGGAGACGTCTTCTGATAACATAGATACCGCAGGATATAGTGTTGGACTTGGCAACAATCGGCTTCTCCTCGAAGTCCTCAATCCTGCACTCTTCATTCATCTTGATTGTACCGTATCTCTCAACATTCTCACCCTCGGGCATATCCCTGCATACGACGGTTATGTCAGCCTTCTTCTCGATATGATATTCAAGAACCTTATTAAAATCCATCTTGTAGATGCAGTCGCTGGAAGCAATTACAACATAGGGCTCATGGCTCGATTTAAGGAAGTCAAGATTCTGATATATCGCATCTGCGGTTCCTCGAAACCACAGGCTGTTCTCAGCCGTAACCGCGGGAGTGAATACAAACAGACCTCCCTGCTTACGTCCGAAGTCCCACCACTTAGAAGAGCTTAGGTGCTCATTAAGACTTCTGGCATTGTACTGGGTAAATACTGCTACCTTCTGGATATGAGAATTGGACATATTGCTGAGTGCGAAATCAATTGCTCTGTAGCTTCCTGCGATCGGCATCGCACCTACTGCACGCTTGCGCGCAAGTTCCTTCATCTTGTGGCTGTTACCACCGGCTAAAATAATACCTATTGCTCTCATCTCATATCACCTGCCTTATTCATTGTCTTACCACTTGGGAGCGAACCGTTCTCGTAATCCTCAGGGGTTGTAATTCCAAATATGCAGGCGTTCTTGCCTACTGTAATTCCGTCAGGTATGACACTCTTCTCACCGATACATACAAGATCGTGGTTGTAGATATGAGGATCTGTCTCATTCTCAGCACTGTCTCCGAATCCGAATCTATCGTTATTACCTATTGTGACATTCTCCGCAACTATGGTCTTCACAAGCTCACAATTGTCACCGATCTGAGTATTGTTCATGACAATGGAATCCTTGATAACAGTATCCTTACCAATAGTTACTCCACAGCCGATAACGGAGTTGTATACCTTGCCGTAAATCTCACTTCCCTCACCGACAATACTTCTCTCAATTACACTGCCCGGAGCATAGTACTGCGGAGGAAGTGTCTCGCTTCTGGTATAAATCTTCCAATATTCCTCATAGAGATTGAATTCAGGTACAATATCGATGAGCTCCATATTGGCTTCCCAGTATGAATTAAGGGTTCCGACATCCTTCCAGTATCCGTTGAACTCATATGCATACATCGGAAGTCCCTTCTCATGAATATAAGGAATGATATGTTTACCAAAATCAAGATTGGGAAGTGTCTCCTCTTTAATGAGCGCCTCTCTTAAGGTACTCCAATTGAAGATATATATTCCCATAGAAGCGAGGTTGCTTCTCGGATTAGCCGGTTTCTCTTCGAAATCGGTAATCTTCCTGTTCTCATCGGTTATCATAATACCGAATCTCTTAGCTTCCTCCATCGGAACCGGCATAACCGCGATGGTACACTCTGCCTTATTCTGCTTGTGGAAGTCGAGCATCACCTCATAATCCATCTTGTAGATATGGTCACCTGAAAGAATCAGCACATACTCGGGATTGAAGCTGTCAATATAATCAATATTCTGATATATCGCATTGGCAGTTCCTGTATACCAGTCGGTATTCTCCATCTTCTCATAGGGTGGAAGAACCGTAACACCGCCGATATTTCTATCAAGATCCCACGGAATACCGATTCCGATATGAGTATTCAGTCTCAAGGGCTGATACTGTGTAAGTACGCCGACTGTATCTACGCCTGAATTAATACAGTTGCTGAGAGGAAAGTCAATAATCCTGTACTTTCCGCCGAATGAAACCGCGGGCTTGGCAACCTTAGAGGTCAATACACCAAGTCTGCTTCCCTGGCCGCCAGCTAAAAGCATGGCTATCATTTCTTTCTTAATCATATCATCCTCCGATTAACTTTATAGAAAATGTATAGTTATTATAGCATGTTTACCTTAAATTGTTAATAATTTTAACGAAATTATAGTCCTTTCATCCCAATTTTTTGTATACTTTACCTAAATTTCTCTAAATAGCATACAATTGTGTTTTCTTTTAAAAAAGTGTACCATATCTAGTGGTTGAGTCTTATAATATATACAGACTTTATGCAAAAATCATATTTCAGAGGGTTTAGTTATGTATCAGATTGACTTTAATAAGCCCATTCATGTGTATTTCTGCGGAATAGGCGGAATCAGCATGAGCGGACTGGCTGAGATACTTAAGAGTCGCGATTTTGCAATATCCGGCTCTGACATGAAGGAAAGTGAGATTACCGAGGGGCTAAGGGCTAAGGGTATGACGGTCTATATCGGACAGCGCGCCACAAACGTAGGCAACGATATCGACCTGTTCGTATATACTGCTGCCATTCACGAGGACAATCCGGAGTGGACCGCCGCTACGGATAAGAATATCCCCAAGCTCAGCCGTGCCGAGCTGCTGGGAGAGATTATGAGGAATTTCAGCCTGCCTATTGCAATTTCAGGAACACATGGCAAGACAACCACCACCTCGATGATATCCGAGGCACTCATGTCGGCAGACCTGGATCCCACCATAACCGTCGGCGGAATCCTGCCAAGCATCGGCGGCAATATCAGGGTGGGACATTCGGACTTCTTCGTAACCGAGGCCTGCGAGTATACCAACAGCTTTTTAAGTTTCTTCCCGAAGGTTGCCATTATCCTTAATATAGAAGAGGACCATATGGATTTCTTCAAGGATATCGATGACATACGCGCGTCATTTACTAAGTTTTCGGCGCTTTTGCCTAAGGACGGAGCTCTTATTATTAACGGAGAGATCGAGAATGTAGATAAGATTACCGAGGGGCTTGACTGCAGTGTGTATACCTACGGTATCGGCGAGGGCTACGATTACTGTGCTTCCGAGGTATCTCTTGATAAGAACGGCTATGGCAGCTATACACTTCATTCACCCAAGGGCGAGGCTAAGGTTACGCTTAAGGTTCCCGGCACGCACAATGTATCCAATTCCCTTGCGGCCATCTGCTGCATGGATGTATGCAATGTACCCAGGGAGCAGACATTGGCGGCTTTATCCGGCTTTAGCGGCGTTGACAGGCGCTATCAGTACAAGGGTGACCTTGCGGGCGTTACCGTGATTGACGACTATGCACATCATCCGACCGAGATCAGGTCAACCTTAACTACAGCCAAGGCGACCGAGCACAAGAAGCTTTGGGTTGTATTCCAGCCTCACACATACACCAGAACCAAGGCCTTCCTGGATGATTTCGCCAAGGCTCTGTCTGTTGCGGACGAGGTAGTGCTTGCGGATATCTACGCTGCCAGAGAGAAGAATACCATCGGTATCAGCTCCAAAGATTTGATGGATAAGGTAAAAGCGCTCGGTACTGACTGCCATTATTTCCCGACATTTGATGAGATTGAAAATTTTCTTTTGGAAAATGTATCCCCCGGCGATTTGTTGATAACTATGGGCGCCGGAGACATTGTAAAAGTGGGTGAAAGCTTACTTGGAATATAGTTGTCCACATTATCCACAATTTTCGGGACTTTCGGGTCCCGATTTTTTGTGGAAAAATAGTGGATTATTTAGGTGCTCTTTACATTGAATTTACGCGTTTTTTCCAAATTATCCACAATATCCACATTATCCACAATGCCCGCGAAGCCTTGTATTTAGGGGCTTTGCGGACTTTGGTACTATTTGAAATCAGGGCCGGTTATGCTATAATCCTCCTTGTCGAAATTTATGAAGGTGGATTATTAATGAGTAACTTAAACCTCGTCAGAGACTGTAATAGGGGCAGTGTCTGCGTGTCGAATTATTTTATAGATGAGATGCTGTCGGAGGCCAATGACGCACAGATCAAGGTATACCTTTTTCTTCTCAGACAGACCGAATATAACAGGCCAACCAATATCAATGACATAGCTGAAAAGTTCAATCATACCGAGCGAGAGGTATGCCGTTCACTCCGTTACTGGGAGAAGAAGAATGTGCTGTCACTTGACTATGACATAAATGGTACCATTGTGGGTATCCGACTGCATGAGCCCGGTGAGAATATTGTCGCAGGAAGTGAGGCTTCATTTTTGGGTGACAAGTCTGCCAATGTGGTCACCTCTTTGTCGGATACGACTTATTCCGCTTCTGTTAATCGTATGACGGAGGCTCCGGTTGCAGTGGAGGCTCATATGGCTGATGTATCCGTATCAGGTCAAAAGCGTTCTATTGATACCTCTGTTGCCATGTCTTCGCTTAGGGAGACTAAGGAGAAGCCTGCTTATACTCTCGATGAGCTTAAAGAATTCAAGAAACGTCCGGAAATTGGGCAGCTCATCTTCGTTGCCGAGACATATCTCAAGAAGACTCTGTGTGCCAATGAGATGCGTTCTCTTAAGTTCTATATCGATGAGCTTGAGTTCTCCTCTGATCTTATTGATTATCTGCTTCAGTACTGCACTGAACACAATAAGACCACTTATTCATATATGGACAAGCTTGCCAAGGATTGGTACGAGAACGACATCAACACCGTGAAGCAGGCCAAGGCATATACCGTTAACTTCAATGCGGCGCCTGCCAGAAACGCCGGTAATAAGACAGCCGACAGCCAGGTTAAAAATGTGAAGTCCCTGGAGCCGACAAAGAAGAAAACTTATAGTCATGATATCGAGAAGGCAGATATTGACTTTGAGCAGTTGGAACGAAAGCTGCTGATGCAGTAGGAGAATAAATGGCACTAACCAATTCCCAGATGAATACAATAATGAGAGAATATGATGACAGACGTCGTGAGGCAATCCTTGATGCCGACAGACGTCTTCATTTGGTGTATGAAAAGGTTGACGGTTATAAGGAATTATCCGATGCAATTGCTTCTCTTTCAATAGAGCACACCAAAAGTGTCATTAATAAATCTACACCTGACAATTCCCTATCCGACCTAAAGCAGATGATAGAGGACCTTAAGCATCAGAAACAGGCACTTCTTGTCAATGCCGGATACAGTGAGGATTATTGTCTTCCAAGGTATACTTGTCCGGACTGTAAGGATACCGGATATATTAATAACGAGAAATGTCATTGTCTTAAGAGAAGAGAAATCGAGCTTCTGTATGACAATTCCGGAATAAACCGTCAGGCTATGAACCTGAGCTTCGATGACGCCTCTTCGGAATATTATTCCGGAGAAGATTTGGATAACTTCCTCAATTCCAAGGAAAAGGCTATTAATTTTACGAAAAACTTCGATAACGACTACCAAAATCTACTGTTTTATGGTACAGTGGGTAGCGGCAAGTCACATTTATCTTCATGTATAGCCGGCAGCCTGCTGAACAGCGGACATTCGGTTATATATTTCAGCGCAACGAGCCTGTTCGAAAACATGTCTGAAGGAACCTTTGGTAAAAAGAAGGATATACTCGAGGATATATATAATTGTGATCTGCTAATTATTGACGATCTGGGTACTGAGATGATCAACAGCTTTGTTATTTCATCGCTGTTTACCCTGCTCAATGAGAGATTGCTTAGGAAGAAACCCATTGTTATCTCAACCAATTTCGGTTTGGAAGCACTTAGGGACAACTATTCTGACAGAATCTTCTCAAGACTCGTCGGCAATTTCAAGTTCTGCCATATGACAGGACCCGATATCAGAAAGCTGTAATATTTAATTTAATCATATATGAAAGTGAGGAGTTCAAATGGAGAAGCGTGAGGAGAAGCGCAATCTGGAATCTATCCCCGTAGGGTCGCTTAGAATCATCCCCCTTAGCAGTTGCAAGTCTCTGGGAGAGAAGGTTGATTCATACCTTGTTAAGTGGCGTACCGAGAGGGAGAACGAACACAAGAACAGTTTAGCTTTTGCGGGCTATCAGAGAGATTCATATATACTTGATGCCCGTCTTCCCAGATTCGGTTCCGGAGAGGGCAAAGGCGAAATCAAAGAATCTGTCAGAGGTACAGACCTCTTTATTCTTGTAGATGTCTGCAACTACTCACTTACATATTCAATGGCCGGACACGAGAATCATATGTCTCCGGACGACCATTATCAGGATCTTAAGCGTGTCATCGCAGCAGTTGGAGGTAAGGCAAGAAGAATTACCGTTATTATGCCTTTCTTATACGAAAGCAGACAGCATAAGAGAACAGCAAGAGAATCTCTTGATTGTGCCATCGCACTTCAGGAGTTAATCCATATGGGTGTCGACAATATTATTACCTTCGATGCTCACGACCCGCGTGTACAGAATGCAATTCCACTTCACGGTTTTGAGACAGTACAGCCCGCATATCAGTTCATAAAAGGTCTGCTTCGCAATGTAAAAGACCTTAAACTTGATTCAGAGCACATGATGGTTATCAGCCCGGATGAAGGCGGAATGAGCAGAGCAATCTATATTGCAAACGTTCTTGGACTCGATATGGGTATGTTCTACAAGAGACGTGATTACACAAAGATTGTAAATGGTCGTAATCCTATCGTAGCTCATGAATTCCTTGGTTCCAGCGTGGAAGGCAAGGACATGATTATCATAGATGATATGATTTCTTCAGGAGACAGCATGCTCGAGGTTGCTACCGAGCTCAAGAAGCGTAAGGCAGGCAGAATTTTCGTATTCTCCACCTTCGGTCTCTTCACCAATGGTTTGAACAAGTTCGACGAGGCTTATGATCAGGGTCTGATCACCAAGGTACTTACTACCAACCTTATATATCAGCCACAGGAGCTTCTCGACAGAGATTGGTATATCAGCTGTGACATGAGCAAATACATTGCATACATCATCGACACACTCAACCACGACTCTTCAATCAGCGACCTGCTCAATCCCAACGAGCGTATCCAGAGCATCGTG